>OGLF01000526.1_pt1 | contig 24576 bp, 28 predicted proteins | sample 1572701 | NCBI WGS metagenome assembly OGLF01 (sample SAMEA2581910, study PRJEB24529) | metagenome | biome: Human gut stool | place: China | collected 2011 | reverse complement strand
GTCGTGAAACACACGCCCCTCAAACGTGCCTGTCTGCCTATTCCAGCACACTCGCTAATATTAAGTTTTTGTACTGAGATTGTTTCCTCTCAATCAACGAGTGTTATTATACCACCGTAATTTACAAATGTCAACACTTTTTTTGAAAAAATACATTTCAGAAGCAATAAATTTGCAATTTGTATTTTTATGTGTTATAATAAAAATGTTGTGATGTTGAAAAACATCAGTAAATAACAGAATAAAAGGTATTGTGAAGGAGAAAATATGAATAAAAAAATAAGTAAATTTGTTTCTTGCGTTCTTGCTGTAACTTTGTTTATGAGCCTTCTTACTGTTACCGCTTTTGCGGCAGAAAGTAATTATGATTTGAACGGCGACGGAAAGGTATCAGTATCTGATGTAACCGCTTTGCAGTTAAGAATTTCGGGGAACAGAAGTAATTGGACCGATGCATATGAAAAGCGTGCGGATATTAACGGTGACGGCAAAATTGATATTAATGATGTAACCGCTTTGCAAAATATTCTTATGAATGCGTCAAGCGGAGGTACAAGCAGCGGAGCAAGTGCAGCTAATTCATTTTTAATTAAATTACCGTCAAATAAAATTGACAGCAGTTATAAGGGAAGAACATATAAACTTTCCGATAAAGAAAGGGCTTACATAGAAAAAATTGTAATGGGTGAGTTCGGTACTTCTTATGCAGGTTCTGTATTTATTGCACAGTGTATAAGAGATGCTCTTGTTTACGGATATTGCAAAAATCCTATGGATTTAAGAAAATCATCTGCCAACGGCGGTATGGGGTATGACGGATACAGAGAAAATGTAAACGCAAACGCTAAAAATGCCGTGTCATATGTTTTTGACAATGGCGGTAACGCTGTTCAGCACCGTATACTTGTAATGTGTACAGATGAGTATTATAACGCTTATCCGAACAATTGGCATTCAACTCAAAATTACATAACAAAATACGAAAATGTACTGTTTTTTGACTATTGGAACTGATTTTTACCGCTGACCGAGAGGTTGGCGGTATTTTTTATGCAACTTAACCTTTGTATTCTGCATTTTACCTAAAAATACTTTAAATTGAATACAATTTCTGCTATTCTATAAATGTACTTAATAAATGAATTTAACTTCACAGAGGGAATATATGAAGATAAAGATAATTAAAGACAGCACGGTTACCGAAACCGAGATTACGGTTAAATGTGCGGCTGTTGACGAGAATTTAAAAAGACTGCTTGACGAGCTTGAACATAACAATGCAAAGCTGACAGGCAGAATTGATGATAAAACATTTCTTATATCTGCTGAAATGATTTATTACATAGAAAGCGTTGATGAAAAGACATTTATTTATTCTCAAAATAAGGTGTATGAAACCGATTACAAACTTTATCAGACAGAACAGCTTTTACCGCAATCCGATTTTGTAAGGATAAGTAAAAATTGTATTCTTAATATAAGCAAACTTACGAGTGTAAAGCCATTGCTTAACGGAAAAATGGAAGTACATATGAATAACGGAGAAGTTCAGATTGTAAACAGACATTATTTAAAAGATTTTAAAAGTAAATTCGGACTGTAAAGGGGATAGAACAATGAATAAATTAAGTCAGTTTTTTTCTGTTTTTGTAAATTCATTTGCTTGGCAAACACTTATACTTGCTTTGCTTAATGTATTTTTAGGCAGCGGTTTTGTTTTTAATGCATACAGCGTGATTCAATGCTTTATTGTCGCATTGGTTATTTCTGTATTAATGTTTGTGACCGACATGATATTGTCAAAGGGTTTTAAACTCAAACTTAGTTTGTTGACTGTAAGCATAATAGATATTTTAGAAGTTTTTGCCGTGGTTATGGTAGTAGGCGGAGCAATATTCGGTTGGTTTGATTTTGTAATGTCAGACTTGCTGATTGCGGCAGGTGTAATTATTGCGGTATTTTTGATAGTGTTTACAATTCATATGTTGAGAATGAAAGCAGATTCAAATACGATTAATAAAATATTAAAGGAGAGAAACAGCAATGAAAAAAGCAATAGTAATTGAAAATTTAACAAAGACTTACGGCGATTTAAAGGCTGTTGACAATATTAGTTTTTATGTTGAAGAAGGCAGTCTGTTTGCGTTTTTAGGGCCGAACGGAGCGGGAAAGTCAACCACCATAAGTATATTGAATACTTTTTTAAAGCCTGACGGCGGCAGAGTTGAAATCGGCGGAAGAATACTCGGAAAAGAAGATTCAAAAATAAGAGCCGAAATCGGAGCGGTATTTCAGGAAAGTTTGCTTGACCCGCTGCTTACCGTAAAAGAAAACCTCTCGATACGAGGCAGTTTTTACGGATTAAAAGGTAAAAGTTTAAAAAATGCAGTTGCCGATGCTATCGAAAAATCGGGTGCAACCGATTTTATGAACAGACCGTACGGTAAACTTTCGGGCGGTCAGCGCAGAAGAGCAGATATTGCAAGAGCATTGATTAATACACCTAAAATATTATTCCTTGACGAACCGACTACAGGACTTGACCCGCAAACAAGACTTTCAGTATGGGAAACCGTAAGTAATTTACGAAAAGAATACGGAATGACGGTTTTTCTTACCACTCATTATCTTGAAGAAGCAGAGAACGCAGGATATGTTGTAATTATGGATTCGGGTAAAATTGCGGCGCAAGGAACTCCCGTTGAACTTAAAAGCAAATATGTTTCGGATATGCTTACAATATACCATAAAGACGGTACAATGGCGGATATTGAAAGAATACTGAAGTCAAAAAATATGAAATACACATTTACTAAAGAAACCGTGAAAATTCCCGTTAAGTCAACTTTTGCAGCTTTGCCGATAGTCAATGAGCTAAAGGATTACATATTTGATTTTGAAGTTCAGAAGGGTAAAATGGATGATTTATTTGTAGCTGTTACAGGAAAGGAGATAAAGTAATGCTTGCTTTGGTAAAAAGAAATATTAAAATATATTTCAGAAATAAGGGCGCTTGGCTTGCGTCTTTGCTTACGGTGTTTATAATCATCGGCTTGTATGCGCTTTTTCTCGGAGATCAACTTTCAAAAGGTTTTGAGGGTATAGGACTTGACAGTCCAAGACTTCTTACAGACGGTTGGATAATGGCAGGTATTATTTCTATTATGCCGCTTTCAATATCTCTCGGTGCGGTATCAATAGTAAGCGACAGGTCAAAAGGACTTTTTAAAGACTTTTACTGTTCACCTGTAAGCCGCAGCAGAATAACTCTCGGATATATTTTAAGTCTTGCTTTGATTTCGTTTTTTATTACATTGATAGGTTTTATTCTCGGTGAAATATACATAGTTGTAAACGGCGGAGAATTATTAAGCCTTTTGAATATGCTTAAGGTTGTCGGCATAATTGCAATTGACGACCTTGCGACAACTTCTATTGTTATGTTTATTGCAATGTTTATAACAACCGAGGGTGCATATACCGCCGTATGTACAGTTATAGGTACAATTTCCGGATTTATTACAGGTATTTATATTCCTTTAGGTTCGTTACCCGATTCGGTTGCAACTGCAGTAAAATGTTTTCCGATTTCTCATGCGGGCAGTATGTTAAGACAGATTTTTACAGAGAGTGCAATTACCGAATGTACTAAATCTGTACCTGCCGAATTAAAACCTGATGTAATTGATCAGATTAATTCCGAGATGGGTATAATCTATTCGTTCGGCGACCATACGGTTACTGATTTTGAAAGCATAATTGTTCTTATTGCAACCGCAGCGGTTTTCTTTGTACTGACAGCTTTTGCGGCAAGAAGAAAAAAGAAGTAATTTATTTTAAATAATATACATAATAGGGGCGTTGTTTACATACAATGCTCTTATTTTTTATATAAATGCTTTTATTTCTTTGAAAATTATGTTATACTAAACAATGTATATTAGATTGGAAAAACCAAATTATAGATTCGGAGATGATATGATGGATTCTATTGAAAGAAAAATTATTGCCGACGGTGTCGCTTTTAACAACATCAAGGTAAATAGATTTAAAACAATCAGAATGAGCATTAATCTGTATGTACCTTTAAATGTTGAGGATGCGGCACACAATGCTCTTTTGCGTGGATTGCTTACACGCTCATGCAAGGCTTACCCTGATTTTACTCAATTCAGCAAAAAGCTCAGCGCTCTTTACGGAACAGATATTGTATCAAGCGTAAAAAAGACAGGCGCTTATCAGGTGCTAACTTTTACAGCGGTTGGTATTGACGACAGATATGTGTTTACCGACGAAATCATTTCAGCGGAAATTTCAAAGCTTTTGTGTGAGGTTATTTTTAATCCTAACATTACCGACGGTAAATTTAATGATAATGATTTTGAGCAGGAACGCAGACAGTTGCTTGACGCTATTGACGCAGAGTTTAATGATAAGCGTGGCTATGCGATAAGCACAATGCTTTCAAATATGCTTAAAAACGAAACCTGCGGAATCAAGCGTTACGGCAGTGTTGAAGAAATCAAAAAGATTACTCCCGAAAGCCTTGTGGATGCGTGGAAAAAATTATTAAAAGACTCTGTTGTGGAAATTTTCTATATCGGTGACAGCGGTGCCGACAAAGCGGAAAAAGTATTTACAGACGCATACAGCAAGATTGACAGAACACCTTGCAAGGTTGATATGAGTTATGTCAAGAGTGCGGACGAAGTACAGCGTGTTGTTGAAGAAATGGATGTTTCACAGTCAAAACTTGTACTCGGTTTCCGTTCGGGTGTCGGCTGTACTGATACCGAAAAAGAGTGGATTGCAGGCAGACTTATGTGCGCTGTTCTCGGAGGTACCGCCAACTCAAAACTTTTTAACAATGTAAGAGAAAAGCAGAGCCTTTGCTACTACTGTGCGGCAAGCTACAATTTTATTAACGGTCTTATGATAGTTGACAGCGGCGTACTCAATGAAAATATTGAAAAAACCGAGAAAGCAATTCTCAAAGAAGTTGAAGATATGAAAAACGGCAATATCACCGACTTTGAAATTGAGGCTACAAAGCGTGCAATAGTAAACGGATTCCGTACATCCAACGATACCACAGCCGGTATAGACAACTGGTATTCTTCACAGTTTATAAATGACGGTTTTAACAGCATTGAAGAACTTGCGGCAAAATATAATGCAGTTACAAAGGAAGAAATTGTAGAGGCAGCCAAAAAGCTCACACTTGATACTGTATATGTTCTTAAAAATAAATAAACTGCGAAAGGAAGTGTGTTAAATGGATATTAAAGAAATAAAATCTGAAAGAGTTGCAGAAAAATATTATAAAATAAATCATCCGTCGGGACTTACAATTTATGTATATCCAAAAGAGGGATACAATTCGGCTTATGCTATTTTCGGTACACGCTACGGCAGTATTAATACAAAGTTTTCTGTAGATGACGGCGAAACAATTACCGTACCTGACGGTATAGCGCATTATCTTGAGCATAAACTTTTTGAAAGCGAAGACGGCGACGCATTTGTTCGTTATGCACAAACAGGTGCAAATGCCAATGCTTATACAAGTTTTGAAAAGACCTGCTATCTTTTTTCTTGTACAGAAAAATTTGATGAAAGTCTTGAAATTTTACTTGATTTTGTTCAGTCACCGTATTTTACTGCGCAGACCGTAGCTAAGGAACAGGGTATTATCGGTCAGGAAATCAAAATGTATGATGATGCACCTGACTGGCGAGTAATGTTCAATATGCTTGAAAATATGTATCACAATCACCCTGTAAAGATTGATATTGCAGGTACGGTTGAAAGTATTGCTGAAATTACAGCCGAAAAATTATACGAAGTGTATAATGTGTTTTACAACCTTAACAATATGGTGCTTTGTGTTTCGGGCAATGTTACTGTCGACAAGGTTTTAAAAACAGCCGACAGACTTTTGAAACCGAGTGAAAAACATACTATTCACAATGTATTTGAAAACGAGCCTTACGAAATTGTTAAGCCGTATGTAGAACAGGAATTTTCTGTTTCTATGCCTATATTTAATCTCGGATTTAAGGAAAAAGCGGATTGCGTAAAAGGCGACGCACAGGCGGCTCATACAGATATTTTGCTATTCCTTTTAGCGTCTGAAACAAGTGAATTGTATCGTAAATTGCTTGATGCAAACCTTATTAACAGCTCGTTCTCTTATGAACTGTTTGACGGCCCCGGTTACTGCTCGGTTATCTTTGGCGGTGAGTCAAGAGAACCGCAGAAAGCAGCAGAAATGATTAAGGATTATATTGTTAAACTTAAAGAAAACGGAATTGATAAGGAAGAGTTTGAAATTGCCAAAAAATCAATTTACGGCGATACAGTTGCATCTCTCAATTCTGTAGATACAATTTCAAATATTCTTGCCGACTACCATTTCAAAGGCAATAATATGTTTGACTATATTGATGAAATCGCAAACGCTACAATAGAAGATGTTACAAAGCGACTTGATTGTATGCTTGATGTAAATAACTGTACTTTGTCGGTTGTAAAGCCAATTCAGGACGGTGAAAAGTAATGGACTATAATGTTTCGTTTCCGGGACTTGGTCTTGAATTTACCGTAAATCCTGTTGCTTTTACCATTGGTAATTACCCGGTTTATTGGTACGGTATAATTATTGCGTCGGGACTTCTGCTTGCAGTGCTTTATGCCTATGTCAGTTCCAAACGATACAATGTTGACGGCAATAAGCTGATTAATTGTATTCTTGTGGGAATCATAACGGGTATTATTGGCGCAAGACTTTACTATTGCTTTTTTGAATGGGATTATTACGGCAAAAATCCGATTGAAATTCTCTATATAAACAACGGCGGTCTTGCAATTTACGGCGGCATTATCGGTGCGCTTTTAGGCGGTCTTACGGTTGCAAAAATTCAAAAAATGAAAGTTATGCCGATTCTCGATATTACTATGATGGGCTTTTTGCTCGGACAGGGAATAGGCAGATGGGGCAATTTTATGAATCAGGAGGCATTCGGCGCACCTACCGATTTACCGTGGGGAATGGTAAGTCAGGGTACAGACAATGTTGCGGTTCACCCGTGCTTTTTCTATGAATCCGTATGGTGCCTGCTCGGATTTGTGGTTTTGCATTTTTACGGAAAATACAGACAAAGATATGCAGGACAAATTTTCTTCAGCTATCTTGTGTGGTACGGCTTTGAAAGAATGATAGTAGAGGGACTCAGAACAGACAGCCTATATATGCACTTCCAAATTTTTGGCAATGCGGTGCGAGTATCTCAGCTTTTGTCGGCAATTATTTTTGTTGTAGGTATAGTTATGCTTTTGATAAACATTAAGAGAAAGGATAGTTTTTATGCAGATTATAGACGGAAAAAAGGTATCGGCTCAGGTAAAGCAAGAAGTAAAAAATGAAACTGAGCTTTTAAAGAAAGAACATTCAATCACCCCGGGACTTGCGGTTGTCATTGTAGGTGACGACCCTGCCTCAAGGGTATATGTAAACAATAAAAAGAAAGCCTGCGAGCTTGTAGGATTTCATTCTGAGGAATATGCTTTGCCTGCGGAAACCACACAGGAAGAACTTTTAAGCCTTGTAAAAGAACTTAATGAGAAAAAAGATATAAACGGTATTCTTGTTCAGCTACCATTGCCAAAGCATCTTGATGATAAGGCAGTAATTGAGGCAATAAATCCGCTCAAAGATGTTGATGCGTTCCATGCTGTAAATGTAGGTAAAATTATGCTCGGCGAGTATGATTTTCTCCCTTGCACACCTGCCGGCGTAATGGAAATGCTCCATTATTACAATATTGAAGTCAGCGGCAAAAATTGTGTTGTAATCGGCAGAAGCAATATTGTAGGCAAACCTATGGGAATGCTTTTACTTCACGAAAACGGCACTGTAACAATTTGCCACAGCCGCACAAAGAATCTTGCAGAGGTTTGCAGCAGGGCAGATATTCTTGTTGCAGCGGTAGGCAAACCAAAGTTTGTTACGGCAGATATGGTAAAAGAGGGCGCTGTGGTAATTGATGTAGGTATGGACAGAGATGAAAACGGCAAACTTTGCGGTGATGTTGATTTTGAGAATGTAAAGGACAAATGTTCATACATAACACCTGTTCCGGGCGGTGTTGGTCCTATGACAATTGCAACACTTATGAAAAACACTGTAAAGGCTGCAAAAATTCAGAATAACCTGTAAAAATAAGGTTGACAACAAATTATATTTGTGTTATGCTATATAAGCCGCATATTGTGGGTTGTTAAATGAGTTATTCTCTACCTGCAGATAGCGAGACATATGTAAAGGTGGGTACTAAAATGTACGCAGTTATTCAGACAGGCGGTAAGCAGTACAAGGTAACAAACGATCAGGTTATCTTCGTTGAAAAGCTTAACGCAGAGGCAAACGATACAGTAACATTCGATGTTATTGCTGTTGGCACAGATGACGGCATTAAGGTTGGCACTCCTGTTGTTGAGGGTGCAAAGGTTACTGCAGAGGTATTAAAGAACGGTAAAGGCAAGAAAATCAGAGTTGCTACTTACAAGCCAAAGAAAGGCGAGAAGAGAGCAATGGGTCACAGACAGCCTTACACACAGGTTAAGATTACTTCAATCGAGATCTGAGAATGATTACGGTAACATTTTTTAAATCGGCTGATTATTTTAAAGGCTTTAAAATTTCGGGACATGCTGATTTTAATACCAGCGGGCCTGATATAGTGTGTGCAGGCGTAAGCTCTGCGGCAATTATGACGGCCAATACAATCGCCGAGGTTCTGCATACGGATGCAGAGGTTACCGACAGCGACGGCTTTATTAATTTAAGCCTTAGCAGTGCGGAGGCAAAAGAAGCGTCTCATTTAATTGAGGGCTTATGGCTTCACTTATCTGCTTTACAAAAGCAGTACAAAAAGTATATTAAAGTTATTATTTCGGAGGTGTAAGGTAATGATTAAGGTAAATCTTCAGCTTTTCGCTCATAAAAAAGGTATGGGTTCTACAAAGAACGGCCGTGACAGTGAATCAAAGCGTCTTGGTGTAAAGCGTGCAGACGGACAGAAAGTTCTCGCAGGCAACATCCTTGTTAAGCAGAGAGGTACTCACATTCATCCAGGTAACAACGTAGGTATCGGTTCAGACGACACATTATTCGCAAAGATCGACGGCGTTGTAAAGTTTGAGCGTGTAGGCAAGGACAGAAAGCGTGCAAGCGTTTATCCTGTTGAGCAGTAATTTGCGCATTATCTTAGGGTGGATATTTATTATCCACCCTTTTTTGTTAGGTATTGATTTTTATTGTACTTTGAGGGTATAATAAAAATGGGTTTACAATTCATAATACTTAATTTTAAATCGTGATTTTCGGCAAATTTTGATAATGAATTAATCACGCATTATAAATTATGAATTAGAAATAAATTCGTCATTTGGAGGTTAGCAGAAATGTTTGTAGATACAGCGAAAATATATATAAAAGCCGGTGACGGCGGTGACGGTGCGGTATCGTTTCACCGAGAAAAATATGTTGCGGCAGGCGGCCCCGATGGCGGTGACGGCGGCAGAGGCGGAAATGTAGTGTTTGTTGCAGACACTAATCTTTCAACTCTTGCCGATTTCAGATATAAACGCAAATACCTTGCAAAAAAAGGCGAAAACGGTCGAGGCGGTCGCTGCAGAGGCAAAAATGCAGAGGATTTAATAATTCGTGTTCCTCTCGGTACACTTGTTAAAGAAGAGGAAACAGGCAGAGTTTTAGCCGATGTATCATCTTCAGAGCCGTATATTGTTGCGAGAGGCGGTAAAGGCGGCTGGGGTAATCCGCATTTTGCTACTCCTGTTCGTCAGGTTCCCCGTTTTGCAAAACCCGGTTTACCCGGAGAAGAGTTTAATGTTACTCTTGAACTTAAACTTTTGGCGGATGTCGGACTTGTAGGATTCCCTAATGTAGGTAAAAGTACACTTGTATCCGTAGTTTCACAGGCAAAACCGCTTATTGCAAACTACCATTTCACAACCATTACACCTGTACTTGGTGTTGTATCAATGGGTGAGGGTTCGTCTTTTGTAATGGCTGATATTCCCGGACTTATTGAGGGCGCATGGCAGGGAACAGGTCTTGGACATCAGTTTTTACGCCATATTGAGCGCTGCAGAATGCTCGTTCATATTGTTGATGTTTCAGGTTCGGAGGGAAGAGATCCGAAAGAAGATTTTGAAACCATTAACAATGAGCTTAAAAAGTTTAATCCCGAGCTTGCGGAAAGACCTATGATTGTTGCGGGAAATAAATGCGATATGGCAACTGATGAACAGATAGCGGATTTCAAGGCTTATGTTGAGGCACAAGGTTATGATTTCTTCCCGATTATGGCGGCAATTCGTTATGATGTTGATCCTATGTTAAATAAAATCAGAGAAATGCTCTCAAAACTTCCTCCGATTACTCATTATGAGGCAGAACCTGCTCCGATTGTGACAGCAGAGGATTTTGAAGATCATTCGGTTACCGTAAAGAATGTCAACGGTATCTATACTGTAGAGGCGGACTGGCTGTTACAGGTTATGAAAAGCATCAATTTTGATGATTATGAAAGCCTTAACTATTTCCAAAAGGTGCTGATTGATAACGGTGTAATTGACGCACTTCGAGCAAAAGGCTGCGGCGAGGGCGACACGGTTTCAATATATGAGCTTGAATTTGATTTTGTTGACTAACAGGGTGTTTGTATGGAAAATGAGAATATAATTGAGCATACCTATGCAGACGAGGTTTCTCCGCTTACGCTTGCGTTTGTAGGCGACGGTGTGTACGATTTGCTTGTTCGTGCATATCTTGTACGACAGAGCAACCGTCCTGTAGGTGAGCTTAACAAAATAAAGGTTGGCTTTGTTAATTGCAAAAGTCAGGCAGAGTATGCCAAAGTTTTAATACCGCATCTTTCAGAAAAAGAATTATCGGTATATAAAAGAGGAAGAAATGCCGCCCCTAAATGTACTCCGAAAAACGGCACTGTGGCAGATTACCATAGTGCTACGGGACTTGAGAGCCTTTTCGGATACTTATATTTAAAAAATGAAAAAGAAAGAATTTCTGAGTTGTTTGATATTATTTTACATATTTCGCTAAATGGAAGTGGTAATTGTGAAAAATAAGCTTGATATTAAGACTGCGGTTGCCGACTATGCAATAATGCTTGCAGGAGCAGCTGTTTATGCAACTTCTGTTGTGGTTTTTACGGCTCCTAACGATATTGCACCGGGCGGACTTACAGGTGTGGCTACAATGCTTAATCATATGTTCGGTTTGCCTATAGGTACTATGGTGTTAGTTATGAACATTCCTTTGTTTATATGGGGCGCTGTTGAAAACGGCATTTCATTTCTTACAAAAACAATAGCAGGCACGGTATTCGCTTCAATACTTATAGATGTATTTACACCGATTATGACTGCCTATACGGGCGACAGAATTTTGGTTGCGATATTTGGCGGAATACTTAACGGTGTCGGACTTGAAATGATATTTATGCGTGGCGGTTCGACAGGCGGCACGGATATTGTTGCTCTGAATTTGCACAAACATTTCCCGTATTTTTCAACAGGAAATCTTATTTTTGCAGCTGATGCACTTGTGCTTATTATGGTATTCTTTGTATATAACAGTATTGAAAGTGTTTTGTATGCTGTGGTTACAATATTTTTCAGTATTAAAGTTATTGACACCATTTCATACGGTGTTGCGAGAGATAACGGTAAACTTATGTTTATTATTACGGATAAATACGCAGAAATTTGCAGTATGATTATGACTGAAAATGACAGAGGAATAACTTTGCTTAACGGTGAGGGCGCATACAGCGGCAAGCCGAAAAGAGTTATTATGTGTGCTGTCAGACCGCATCAGGTATATAAAATTACAAACACCGTAAAAAGTGTGGATAAAAGAGCTTTTATTATAGTAACTACAGCCGGCTCTATCAAGGGCAAAGGCTTTATAACAAAAACCGGCATCGGCTCTTAAGCTGATGTCGGTTTTTTGCTTTATATTTACATAATTAAATAATTTTAATTTCCACCCGGTCCGTCATGTCTTTCCCTCTTATCCTCAAGCGGTTTGCGCCCTGTAGTTACCCATTGATTATCGGTAGCAGTCTTTTTATTTTCACCGTTTACAGTGGGCAAAGGCTTTATATTATTGCTGCCGTTCGTTATGTGACACATAAAATCACCCCTTGATTTATTTTGCGATAAATCAAGGGGTTTATGAATTTGCATTTAAATTTTCCGTTCATAAGTCAAACATTTTGTTTTGGTATTTTTGCTTTAGTAAAAAAGGTCTATCATCTAAAGACAATAGACCTTTTCATGGTGCCGGTGACCGGACTTGAACCGGTACGGTATCGCTACCGGCGGATTTTGAGTCCGCTACGTCTGCCAATTCCATCACACCGGCAAATACAAATTAATTATACAGTATATATTATAAAAAATCAAGTATATATTTTAAATCTTTTTAAAATTTAATAAATATTCTAATATCGAATATAAAATAGCATAAAAACAGGAAATTCTACATTTTTTTAATTTTTAATATCATTTTAGTTGCTTATTTAAAAAAATTATATTATAATATATCTGTATTTTTATTAGCAGTCAAGGCTGCAATTTATGGAGGAATGTCAAAATGGATAAAAAAGAGCTTCTTTATGAAGGTAAAGCAAAAAAAGTATTTTCTACAGAGAATCCTGACTACTGTATAGTTTCTTACAAAGATGACGCTACTGCTTTTAACGGTGAGAAAAAGGGCACAATCATCGGTAAGGGCGTTGTAAACAACCGTATGAGCAACTTTATGTTTAAGCTTCTTGAGGAAAAGGGTATTCCTACTGATTTCGTTGAAGAGCTCAATGACAGAGATACTGTTCTTAAAAAAGTTGAAATTGTACCTCTCGAAGTTATTGTAAGAAATAAGGCAGCAGGCAGCCTTTCAAAAAGACTTGGTCTTCCTGAAGGCACACCTATGAAAACTCCTGTTCTTGAGTTCTGCTATAAGGATGATGCACTCGGCGATCCTATGGTAAATGAATATCATATTCTTGCAGCCGGTTTTGCAACAAAAGAAGAGATTGATATTATTTCAAAGTATGCTCTCAAAATTAACGAAATTATGATTGACTTCTTTAAGGAGTGCAAGGTTGACCTTATCGACTTTAAGATTGAGTTCGGCAGATATAAGGGTCAGATTCTCCTTGCTGACGAAATCTCTCCTGATACTTGCCGTTTCTGGGATATGGATACTCAGGAAAAACTTGATAAAGACCGTTTCCGTCGTGATTTAGGCGGTGTTGAAGAGGCTTATGCCGAGATGATGAAGCGTATCGGCTTAGCATAATAATCTGTTTAAATATACATTTACAAATCCCTTTTAGGGCATTAGTTTGATATTTTTACGGATGGTGGCGCTTTTTGAAAAATTCTTTCGACAATTACGCAAAAGAAGGACTGCACGAGGAATGTGGTGTTTTCGGAATATTTGGTGACGGTACAATTAACCCTGCTTATGCTTGTTACAACGGTTTGCTGGCTTTGCAGCACCGTGGACAGGAAAGCTGCGGTATAGCCGTTACCGATGATGGTGTAATAGATTACCATAAGGATATGGGACTTGTTACCGAGGTTTTTAATAACCGTATTCTTGATTCTTTACAAGGTCAGATGGGTATTGCTCATGTCCGTTATTCGACTGCCGGAGGCTCTGTACTTGAAAATTCACAGCCTCTTGTTATGCGTTATGTAAAAGGTACGCTTGCCGTTGCTCACAACGGTAACCTTACCAACGCTCTCGAAATACGCAGTCAGCTTGAACAGACAGGTGCTATTTTTCAGACAACTATCGACTCTGAAGCTATCTGTTATGTTATCGCAAGGGAAAGACTGAAATGTCATTCTGTTGAAGAGGCGGTTGCCCGTACTATGAGGGTTATTAAGGGTGCATATTCTCTGCTTGTTATGAGTCCGAGAAAACTTATTGCCGCCCGTGACCCGCACGGTTTCCGTCCGCTTTGTATGGGTAAGTATAATGATTCCGTGGTATTTGCAAGTGAGAGCGCAGCTCTTGACGCATGCGGAGCAAAATTTATCCGAGATATTGAACCCGGTGAAATTGTGGTTGTTGACAATAAAGAAATCCGCAGTATTAAACCGGATTTCGGAGAAGAAAAGAAGCAGTCACTTTGTGTTTTTGAGTATATTTATTTTGCCCGCTCGGACTCCTTTATTGACGGTATCAGCGTCTATGAGGCAAGAAAACAGGCAGGCAGAATTTTGGCAAGGGAGTTTCCGGTAGAGGCTGATATGGTAGTCGGCGTACCTGAATCGGGTATTGACGCCGCCATAGGCTACAGCGAAGAATCCGGAATTCCTTATGAAAAAGCTATTGTAAAAAACAGCTATATAGGCAGAACTTTCATTAAACCCAGTCAGAAAGAGCGTATGAAGAGTGTGCGCATAAAACTTAACCCTATTGCAGATAAAATAAAGGGTAAGCGTGTGGTCATTATTGATGACAGCATCGTGCGTGGTACTACTGTTGACAGAATTGTCACTATGCTCCGTGAAGCAGGTGCCAAAGAAGTTCATATGCGTATAAGTTCACCGCCGTTTATGTGGCCTTGCTACTACGGTACGGATATTCCGTCAAGGGGAGAGCTTATTGCCTGCAACCATACGGTTGAAGAAATCCGTCAGCTAAGCGGTGCGGATTCACTCGGTTATCTTCCCGCAGACAGCCTGCGTGAAATGTTGCACAATGCTCCGATAGGCTTTTGTGATGCTTGTTTCAGCGGTAATTATCCTGCTGAAACCACAAAAAAGACCTTTAAGGGCAAAGAGCGTGGCGGTATGAATTTTGATAAAAAATGCTGATAAACCTACATTCTGAAAGGATTTACTAATATGATTAAGGATACCTATGAGTCACCCTTGTCTGCAAGATATGCAAGCAAGGAAATGAAATATATTTTTTCTCCCGATATGAAATTCCGTACCTGGAGAAAACTTTGGATTGCTCTTGCTGAGGCAGAGATGGAGCTTGGTCTTCCTATCACTCAAGAGCAGATCGACGAACTTAAGGAACACGCTGACGACATCAACTATGAAGTTGCTCAAGAGAGAGAAAAACTTGTTCGTCATGATGTAATGTCACATGTTTATGCTTACGGTGTACAGTGCCCTAATGCAAAAGGCATTATTCACCTTGGAGCAACTTCTTGCTATGTAGGCGACAATACAGATATTATTATTATGACAGAGGGCTTAAAGCTCATCAGAAACAAGCTCATTACAGTAATTCGTAATCTTGCTAAATTTGCAGATGAGTACAAGGCTCTTCCTACACTTGCATTCACACATTTTCAGCCTGCTCAGCCAACAACAGTAGGCAAGAGAGCAACTCTTTGGTTACAGGAATTGCTTATGGACCTTGAAGATGTAGAGTATCAGCTTTCAAAGGCTAAGCTGCTCGGTTCAAAGGGTACAACAGGTACACAGGCAAGCTTTTTAGAACTTTTTGAGGGCGATCACGAAAAATGTAAGGCACTTGACAAGAAAATTGCTCAAAAAATGGGTTATAATTCTTGCTTTGCGGTATCGGGTCAAACTTACTCAAGAAAACTTGATTCGCAGTTTCTCAATGTTCTTGCCGGAATTGCACAGAGTGCGTCTAAGTTCTCAAATGATATTCGCCTTTTACAGCATCTTAAAGAGGTTGAAGAACCATTTGAAAAGAATCAGATCGGTTCATCTGCAATGGCCTATAAGCGCAACCCAATGCGTTCGGAGCGTATAGGTTCACTTTCCCGTTATGTAATGTGTGATGTATTAAACGGTTATTTCACAACTGCGACACAGTGGTTTGAAAGAACTCTCGATGACTCTGCTAACAAGCGTTTGAGTATTCCGGAGGCATTCCTTGCCGTTGACGGTATTCTTTCACTTTATGCAAATGTTGCAGACGGTCTTGTAGTATATCCAAAGGTTATTGAGCAGCGTTTAAGAAAAGAACTTCCGTTTATGGCTACAGAGAATATTATGATGGACGCAGTTAAGTACAGAGGTGCTGACAGACAGCAGCTCCATGAGAAAATTCGTGTTCATTCAATGGCTGCATCTAAGGTTATCAAAGAAGAGGGCGGCGAAAACGATCTTCTCGAAAGAATTGCTAACGATGAGGCTTTCGGCGTAACTTTAGAGGATCTCGAAAAGATTTTACAGCCGGAGAAATATACAGGCAGAGCAAAAGAGCAGACAGAGGACTTCCTCGCAGAGTTTGTTCAGCCTGTTCTTGACAAGTATGCTGACATTGAATCAGATAAGCCTGAAATCAATGTATAAAATTTATATACACTTGTATTTATATATTTAAGGAGTTTTACAAATTATGGTTAAAGCAATAGTAGGTGCAAACTGGGGAGATGAAGGTAAGGGCAAAATTACCGATGTTCTCGCAAATGACAGTGACATTGTAATTCGCTTTCAGGGCGGTGCAAATGCAGGTCATACTATCGTAAACGAATATGGCAAATTTGCTTTGCATCAGCTTCCATCCGGTGTATTTCATCAGAATATTACTAATATTATTGGTAACGGCGTAGCTTTCAGCGTTGAAAATTTCGTAAAAGAAATCGCAGACCTTGAGAGCAGAGGCGTGCCGAAGCCAAAGATTATTATTTCAGACAGAGCGCAGATAGTTATGCCTTATCATGTTGCTTTTGACTGTTACGAGGAGGAGCGCCTCGGCAAAAATTCCTTTGGCTCAACAAAGAGCGGTATTGCTCCATTCTATTCAGATAAATACTCAAAAATCGGTTTCCAGATTAACGAGCTTTACGATGACCCTGATTCATTAAGAGAAAAAATCAAACACGCACTTGGCATTAAAAATGCTATTCTTAAGAATCTCTACAATAAGCCTGAGATTACAGAGGAAGAAGTATTTGATAAACTTATGGAGTACAAAGAGGCTCTTGCTCCTTATGTAGGAGATACTTTTGAGTTTATTCATAATGCACTTAAAGATGGTAAGAATATTCTTTTAGAGGGTCAGCTTGGCTCACTTAAGGATACCGACTTCGGTATTTATCCTATGGTTACATCTTCAAACACAATTGCAGGTTACGGCGCAGTAGGTGCGGGTATTCCGCCTTATGAAATTAAAGAAGTTATCACTGTTGTTAAGGCTTATTCAAGCGCAGTAGGTGCAGGTGAATTTGTTTCTGAAATCTTTGGTGAAGAGGCAGACGAGCTTAGAAGAAGAGGCGGCGACGGCGGCGAATTCGGTGCTACAACAGGCAGACCTCGCAGAATGGGTTGGCTTGACCTTGTTGCTACCCGTTACGGCTGTAAAGTACAGGGCGCAACACAGGTTGCATTCACCGTTCTCGATGTTCTCGGATATCTTGACGAGATTCCTGTATGTGTTGGTTATGAGCTTGACGGCGAAGTTATCGATTACTTCCCATCAACAACAAAACTTAAGAGATGTAAGCCTATTCTTAAGAAATTAAAGGGTTGGAAATGTTCAATTTCCGGCATTAAAGATTATGACAAACTTCCTAAGGAATGTCGTGACTACATTGAATTTGCAGAAGAGCAGATTGGTGTGCCGATTAAGATTGTATCTAACGGTCCATCAAGAAATGATATTATTTACAGATAAACAAAGGCCGGTAATGTAATGGAAAACAAAGAAAGAGTAATTGTCCTCGACTTTGGCGGACAGTATAATCAGCTTATTGCAAGGCGTGTTCGTGAGTGTAATGTATATTGCGAAATACTGCCGTACACAGTCAGCCTTGATAAAATTAAAGAATTAAATCCCACCGGTATTATTTTTACAGGTGGTCCGAATAGCGTGTACGATGAAAGCTCACCGCATATTTCAAAAGAAATTTTCGAGCTTAATATTCCTATTCTCGGTATTTGCTATGGTTGTCAGCTTATGGCATATACCCTTGGCGGTGTAGTAACTCCTGCTACAGATAATTCATCTTGTGAGTACGGCAAGACGATGACCAACTATAATAAAGACGATGTTATCTTTACAAATGCTTGTGAACACGGCGTTTCTTGGATGAGTCACCGTGACTATATAAGTACAGTACCGGACGGATTTACCGTAACTGCCACGACAGCGGTTTGTCCTGTTGCTGCTATGAGTTGCCCTGAAAGAAAGCTTTACGGTGTGCAGTTCCATCCGGAAGTTAATCACACAGAAAACGGTAAAGACATGCTCCGTTCATTCCTTTATGATGTTTGCGGTTGTAAAGGTGAATGGCAGATGGATAGTTTTATCGATTCAACAGTTGCAAAACTTAAAGAGCAAATCGGCGACAAGGGAGTAGTCCTCGGACTTTCCGGCGGTGTTGATTCTTCTGTTGCTGCCGCTCTTTTAAGTAAAGCAGTCGGTAAGCAGCTTACCTGTGTTTTCGTTGACCAGGGACTTATGCGTAAAGACGAAGGCGACTTTGTTGAGCAGACATTTACAAAACTTTTTGATATGAATTTTGTTCGTATTAATTGCCAAGAGGAATTTCTCTCAAAACTTAAGGGCGTATCAGAGCCGGAAGCAAAGAGAAAGATAATTGGCACAGAGTTTTATAATGTGTTTTGGAATAAAATTCGTGAGAACTACGGAAGTGGTTACTTTGCTCAAGGCACTATTTATCCTGACAGAATTGAAAGCGGTAAAGGTGATGCAGCAAAGATTAAAACTCACCACAATCAGGTAGAAGTACCGCAGGATATTACTTTTGAGGGAATTATTGAACCTTTGCAGGATCTTTTTAAAGATGAAGTACGAGTAGTTGGCGAAAAGCTCGGACTTCCTCATGAACTTGTATGGCGTCAGCCGTTCCCAGGTCCCGGACTTGGTGTTCGAGTAATCGGCGAAGTTACAGCTGATAAGGTAAAAATTTTGCAGGAGGCAGATGCAATCCTAAGAGAAGAAATGGATAAGTGCGGATATGCCTCACAGATGAGCCAGTTCTTTGCAGTCCTTCCGGGTGTAAAGACAGTAGGTGTAATGGGTGATTCCCGTACCTATGATGAACTTGTGGCAATCAGAGCCGTAACAACCGACGACTTTATGACAGCCGATTGGGCAAAAATCCCATATGATATTCTCGGCAGAGTTTCAAGCCGTATCATAAATGAAGTAGAACATGTAAACAGAGTTGTTTACGATATAACCTCCAAACCCCCCGGAACCGTGGAGTGGGAATAAATTGAAAAACTCTGAAAACCTAGTAATAATGCGGGTTTGCAGGATTTCAAAACCCTCGTTGATAAGATTTTGATAAGATTCTGCTCGGTACCCTTTATCGTGTGTATCGAGTGGTTTGCGGGTAAAGAGTAATATCTTGTGGCTCACAAAATACCATATTAACATTAAACCCCGTACTGACGGATTAAAGTCAGTACGGGGTTTTTGTCGTTTGCAATTATTTTAACTTATCCTTAAACGCTTCTACCATAGCGTCATTGAAATTCTGTGACGGTACTTTTACATAGCCGGAGGTTTTGTCATATTTCGGGTAGTTATAGCGCCACTTATCGTATTCGTCACGGTTTATGTCGCCATTGTGATATTTCTCGGATTGTTCAGCCCACGCATTAAGCATTTCTGTAAGCTCGGCAGCGTCCGCCCCCTTGCGAGGGTCTGCATACATTGAAACACCGTTTTCGGTCTTTTCTATTGTCAATCCATATCTGTCCTCTAATGTAAACAGGGTGTGCATTAACCCTATGTAGCTGTCAATGTCGGGAACAGAAAGAGCCTGCGGAGATATATCGAAAACCTCTGCAAGTTTATTCGTTAAATCTGTTTTTGGAGTTCTTGAGCCGGATTCATACTGTGCCATACGAATGTCAGCGGTCTTTTCAGGAAATCCGACCACCTGTCCTAAATATTTCTGTGTCATTCCGCAAAGATTACGAAAGAACCTTATTCTCTCTCCGATTGCCATAAAATTTACGCTCCCTTATTCATATAATGTGCAAACAGTATATCATATATGTTTAGTATATGTCAAGTAACATAAAACAAAAAAGTTTAATATTTTTACGAAAACCACTTGACATAACTGAATTTGCTTAGTATAATAATACAGACTTAAACTTATAGCGTTAAGTCTATGAAAATTGAATAACCGTTATACACCACGGTAATGGTGTATCCGCTCGGGCAAATCGGAATGCGGTCAGAAAGTTCTCCGACACTAAACAAACAAAACAATTACAAAGGAGGTGTTTTTTATGACAGAAAAGTCTTTTATCAGAGCCGATGAGGTTGCAGAAGAATTGGATGTATCTAAATCTTATGCATATAAGGTTATAAAACAACTCAACGATGAGTTGGGTGCAAAAGGATATATCACAGTTGCAGGACGCATCAGCCGACAGTATTTTAATGAAAGAGTTTACGGAGCAGAAAGGAGAGAGGTATAATGCCTGCTTACAAAAACAAAGATAACGGAACTTGGTATGTAATGACTCAATACACAAACTGGAAAGGCGAACGCAAGCCAAAGTGTAAGCGAGGATTTGATACCAAACGAGAGGCGCAGGAGTGGGAGCATACTTTCCGACAACAAAATTCGGGAGATTTGGATATGCCCTTTTCCGCCTTTGTTGAAATCTACTGTCAAGAGCAAAAGCCACGATTAAAGGAAAGCACTTGGCAAACAAAAGAAAATATTATTCAGCAGAAAATTTTGCCGTACTTTAAAGACCGCAAAATCAACGAGATTACCACCAAAGATGTGAGAGCTTGGCAAAATGAAATGCTTGCATATCGCAATGAGGAGAATAAGCCCTATTCATCATCCTACCTGAAAACGCTGCACAATCAGCTTTCAGCCATCTTTAACTATGCAGTCAGATTTTATGATTTGCGCAGCAATCCCGCCTCAAAAGCAGGAAATATGGGCAGTGAGGAACGAAAGGAAATGCTGTTTTGGACGAAAGAAGAGTATCAAAAGTTTTCCGAAGTGATGATGGATAAACCGCTTTCCTACTACGCATTTCAAATGCTTTATTGGACAGGTATCCGTGAGGGTGAATTGCTTGCTCTTACCCCTGCCGATTTTGACTTTGAAAAAGGAACGGTAAAAATCAGTAAAACCTACCAGCGTTTAAAGGGGCAGGATGTGATTACCTCTCCGAAAACCAAGAAGAGCAACCGCACCGTGCAGATGCCCGAATTTCTCTGCACCGAAATGCAGGAATTCTTTGCTATGCAATACGGACTGAAAAGGAGAGACCGTATCTTTAATATAACAAAAAGCTATCTTCATCACGAAATGGACAGAGGCTCAAAAGCCGCAGGTGTAAAGCGTATTCGTATTCACGATCTTCGCCACAGCCATATCAGTCTTTTAATTGATATGGGATTTTCCGCCGTTGCTATTGCTGACCGAGTGGGACACGAAAGCATAGAAATCACTTATCGCTATGCTCATCTGTTCCCGTCAAAACAAAAAGAAATGGCAGTTAAACTTGATTTTATGAATAAAGGGGTGTGATGATATGTCAGCCAAAAATGTAGATAGGCACAACCGTTTCAGAAACATCACAGTAGGGTTCAGAGTATCACCTGAAGAAAACGAGGAAATCAACAGAGCCGTTGCTCTTTCGGGTTTATCCAAACAGGAATACTGTTACCGCCGCTGTATGGAGCGTGATGTAGTTGTGCAGGGAAATCCGAGAGTATATAAGGCTCTCAAAACTCAAATGTCAGATATTTTAACCGAGCTTCAGCGTATAGCTGATGGCGAGAGCGTTCCTGATGAGCTGCTCTATACAATTGAGCTAATCGCTGCAACGCTCGGAGGTTTGAAAGGAGAAGATGACAATGGCGAATAAAAAAGAAATGACCGCCCCTTGTGTATCTGTTGGCGCAGATACGGAGCAGTCAATTCAAAAATATACTACAAATATTATACCCGATGTTTCCGCAGAAATCAATGAAAAATTTTTGAAAGGGGGCGTTGCGGATGGCAGAACTTAAAATCATCAGTATGGACGAGGTTCCCGTTGAGGAAGTGAAATGGTTGTGGTATCCCTATATTCCTTTCGGAAAGCTGACTATTGTTCACGGTGACGGCGGTGAGGGTAAAACGACTTTAATATTGCAATTAGCAGCGTTGTTATCGAGGGGAGAAAAGCTCCTCTGCGACGACACCGAGCGTGAGCCGATAAAAATCATCTACCAAACGGCAGAGGACGGGCTCGGCGATACGATTAAGCCCCGTTTACTTTCCGGCAATGCAGACTGTACTCAAATAAAAGTGATTGACGAATCGGAAGCGGCTCTTACAATGCTTGACGAACGAGTGGAACAGGCGATTGCCGAAACAGGAGCAAGGGTAATTATTTTAGACCCTATGCAGGCGTATGTCGGCGCAAAGGTTGATATGAACAGAGCGAATGAGGTTAGAAACATTCTCGCTCAGCTTGGCAGAATAGCAGAAAAATATTGCTGTGCAATTATCTTGGTCGGACACTTGAACAAAGCGCAAGGCAACAAGTCAACTTACCGAGGACTTGGCTCTATTGACTTTCAGGCTTGCGCCCGAAGCGTGCTTGTTGTCGGCAGAGTAAAAGATAAACCTGAAATTCGAGTTGTGGCTCATCAGAAGTCGTCACTTGCGCCCGAAGGAAAACCTATCGCATTTGAACTGAGTGCAGAAAACGGTTTTCGCTGGCTCGGTCATTATGATATTTCGATAGACGATTTGCTCAGCGGTATCAGCCGTGAAAAGAAGTCCGAACAGGCAGAAAATTTAATAACCGATTGTCTTTCCAACGGAAAATATCCGCAGCAGATTTTATTGAAGAAAGCGCAGAACGCAGGCATCTCAAAAAGAGTGCTTGATGAAGCAAAAAAATCTCTCGGTGTAAAGTCAATAAAGAAAGGTAGCGGATGGTATTGGGAACTTCCCGAAGAAAAAGAAGCAAGCAACTTTTAAGGTTGCAACATTGCAAAGGTCAGGGACAACTGCAATCTTGCAATGTTCTTTTTCGGTGGGTAGTGAACAATATGAAAGTTTAGCAGAGTGTGCAGAGAGTGCCTTTTTAAAGGCGACTCTTTGCCCCTCGGAGAGCGCAAAACCTGCTGGCAGGTTGCATTTTTGATGGGCTTGCCTGTCAAAAGTGCTTTTGCGTTACTCTTGACAAGAGTAACAGAACCGAGGACGAGCAAGGTTATGAGATTGGAGGTATATAAATGCAAAGAACGATAAGCACAATGGTGGGTAAAGGCTCGGTTAATCATAACAGCCGAAAGTTCAAAGCTGAAAATGTTGACGGTGAGCGCAGCCACCTCAATATAGATTATTGTAACGAGCCGATAAAGAAAATCTATCACGATTTGTTCGATGAAGCACTCAAAAGATACAACGATAAACAGACGAGATCCGACCGCAGAATAGAAAACTATTATGAAAAAATCCGCAATTCAAAGCAGGAAAAGCTGTTCCACGAACTCATTTTGCAGATTGGTGATAAGGAAAATATGAACGCTGAAAGCGAGAACGGACAGCTTGCAAGGCAGATTTTAGATGAGTATTACCGTGGATTTCAAGAGCGTAATCCGCAATTAAAAGTGTTCTCTGCTCATCTGCATATGGATGAGGCAACGCCCCATTTGCATATTGATTTTGTGCCATTTACTATGGGAAGTAAGCGTGGACTTGATACAAGAGTAAGCCTGAAACAAGCGTTAGCTGCACAAGGTTTCAAAGGCGGAACCCGTGGCGATACAGAGTGGAGTCAATGGGTAAGTGCAGAAAAATCTGCACTCGCATTCATTATGGAACGGCACGGAATTGAGTGGGAACATAAAGGCTCACACGAAAAGCATCTCTCTGTTCTCGATTACAAAAAGCAGGAGCGAGAAAAAGAAGTTACGAAATTGGGCGATGAAATCAATAAGAAAAAGGACAAATTAGAGCTTGTGAATGCTCGAATCGGTAATCTGATCGACTGTGAAAAGTCTCTTGAAAATGTGAAAGAAAACTTTGAAGATGACCCTCAGTATCAGCTTCCCGAGCCTCCTGCCTTGATGAGTGCAAAGACATACAAAACAAAAATTGCACAGCCGATAATCAACGCTTTGAAAGAGTTGGTGCAAGGCGTAGTAATCAAATATTTTAAAATGAAAAGCACTCTTGAAGAATGGCGGCAGGCGAATCAAAGTCTTTATCACGATAACAACAGACTGTCGGAAAAGGCAAAGAACTTGGAAAATATCAACGCTAAACAAAAGGCAGAACTACAAGATTATAAGCTGCTCCGCAAGGTTTTCGGCAATAAACAAATTGATGATATGCTGAAACAGGCAAAGGAAATCACACAGTCTAAACAGCGTGGCACACGCTTTAGAAATGATAAAAACGAAAGGTAGAAACACGAAATGAAAAACAGAATTTATGATGAAAATAACGGTCTTTTGTATGAAAAGCAAGGCGATTATTATCTGCCTTGCTTGGAACTGCC
>OGLF01000525.1_pt1 | contig 24625 bp, 20 predicted proteins | sample 1572701 | NCBI WGS metagenome assembly OGLF01 (sample SAMEA2581910, study PRJEB24529) | metagenome | biome: Human gut stool | place: China | collected 2011 | reverse complement strand
GCTGCGTAAAAACAAGAAAAAGAATACACCTGCCACTACTGATGGAGAATGATTATGAAATTTGAATACGCTTTTGAAGGCATGAAGCTTAAAGTACTTGATGAAACATTTGCAGGAAAAGTACTTGAGTTCTACAGCAGAAACCGCGAAGAATTCGACAGATACGAAGCTGCCAAGCCCGATAATTTCTATACAACAGAATATATTGCAGCCACGCTTAAAGCTGAATATGCTGCTTTACTAAAGGGTGAATTTGGTAGATTTTTCCTTTTTTCTGACGACTTACCAGGTGAAATTCTCGGCTCTGTATCTTTTTTTGGTGTTACAAGCATTAACCGTTCTTGCCGCATAGGATATAAGATTGATAAGAATTACCGCCAGTTAGGACTTGGAAGCCTTATGGTTAAACATATGCTTGAGATTCTTACACGCGAAAAGGAGATGCACAGGATTGAAGCTTACATTCACCCTGAAAACATCTCCTCTATTAATCTTGTCAAATCTCTTGGCTTTATATCTGAAGGTACCGCCTACTCCTATGTAAAGCTTAACGGCTCATGGCAGGATCATTTAAGATTCGTCTATATCTCCTGATACCAGTATCCGAAATATGGATTGGCATAGTCACTCCTGTGACTCTTCTTAAAATTATTAAAGCTAAACATTGAAGCCATGTAACGTTCACGGTTGCAGTACATTCCCGGAACGCCAATGAAATATTTAGTATTATCAAGGTTATCGCGCACTCTTCCAAAAAGTATGTGTCTGAAATTATAATAGCCATGCAGCAGGAAGCTGTTTCCCGCGATGTCAATTTCATTCTGGTTAAGACACTTTAACTTCTCTGGCGACACTTCTATACAATCATAGAAGTAATCATCGTCAAATGCATCTATATAATCAGCCCGCACAAAAAGCTTTTCAAAAGAATCCGTCTGCGTTGCATTGGCTCTGTGTGCTTTTTGCTGCAAATGTTGTGTTTCCGCATGTATTTTAGCTGCTACTCCATCAGCTTTTATATTCTCCGGCATGGTTACACTTTCGGCAGCCACCTCTGCCTGTTTTGTCTGAACTATCTGCTGTTCTTCCACCACAATCTGTTTCGTCTGAACCATTTCTGATTTTCCTGCCAACATTGCAGATTCTGACTGGACCGGCTGTTGTCCGCCTGATTCTGACTGTCCCCGTTCCCTCATTGCTGCATTGTATCCAGCCATCTCTTGTCTGACCACCGAAGACTCTGCTGTCTCCTGTCGTTTCTCTTCCTCCTCACTCTGTCTCATACGCTCTTTTATAACTATTCCAGCTTCCACCTGCTTCTTTGCATCCATTCCTGAGAACACAAGCATGTCAGGAGTTACGTCCTCATCCTTCCACATGGACATCATACAGTCATATCTTGCATCCTCCCTTGCAACCGCAAGCCCGCATATATCCTTAAATCCATAACCGGTTTCATTGATATTATCAGGATTGAATATTCCACTGTATTCCATATGTCCCATTTTTACAAGACATTCCCCTAACTTTATAAGCCTGTAACCGCCGTCAGTAACCATCATATATATTCCAAACATTTCCGGACTGTCTGTTTTAACGCCTCTTAAACTGATGCTTAACTTGAACTGCCCCTGATGAACTAATGCCTTTGCAAAGCCTGCATTTCTGCCCTTTACTCCCTCCGGATATGAATATATGTATGAAACAAGACGCTGATAATCCACAATAAACCTCCCTGATGATTAACTCTCTTATGCACCTTATGCCATGCATTAAGAAAATATTCCATCAGGGAGGTTTTATCTTAATCTACCACCATATTCTTTCCGTTATTTTTTCCGTAATAAAGCCTGTCATCTGCGCGCTTTATCCATTCTTCTATATCACCATCGGCATTTCTCTGCGCCACTCCTATTGTTAGTGATATATTTATCTTCTGCTGTTTATAAATACATTCAGAGTTTTCTATTTCTCTCCTCAATTTTTCTAATACTTCATGTGTGCTGTCGTGTGTTCCATTATGTATAAGAAATTCTTCTCCGCCCCACCTTGAAATCACACAGTTACTGCATATATTTTTCATCTTCTGTGCAATGAAATTTAACACATAATCACCACAGTTATGTCCATATGTATCATTTATTTTCTTGAAATCATCTACATCTGCCATTGCAAGCCAGCCTTCATCGTCCGCATCATATTCTTCAAGATAATTAATCATATATCTTCTGCTGTAAAGGTCTGTCAGAAGATCAATGTTGGCAATTGAATTAAGCTTCTTCTCAGACTCAATAACAAGATCGACTATCACCTTAGTATAATATATTAAAAATGCTGATACACTTATTGCATTACATGCAAGCATCACAGATATAATTGTTTTATTAATTTCATACAATGGTCCGTTAATTATAGCTATTGCTGATGATATTATACTTACAGCAACTATTGCTATCGACACAGCCAGTGGATTCGGGTCTTTTGTATCGGTCTTGGTTGATATGTATTGTGAATAAAATATTATAGGTATTAATGACATGCTATACAGATGAAATCCACATTTATACCCAAGACATATTGTTGCAATAGCCATATAAATTATAATTGTTGCATACACACACCACATATATGCACACACTTTCTGCCTTTTTAACAGCATAAAATATAACACATAACCAATCAGTGCTATTACACTGTAATAAATCATTGGTGTTATATTAAAATATACAAATAATGTCAGCATAAATGCAACAAATAAAAACAACGATATGTTAACAACCACGCATAGTTTAACAACCTGTTCCAGATTAAATTCTTTTTTATTAATGCTCATGATATCTCCTGATAATATGTTCTCGATTGTAAGTAGTACTATAGTATCATACAAAAGTTACTTTTGCACTACATTTTTATTGCAGCTTGACATTTTTTATTAAGTTTCATAACATTATTCTTATAGATTGGAGGCAATATGAGCGATAATAAATATAATAATGTTATGCACCTCGGCAACCCAACTAACACGATTGCCGTGCTTAACAGATATGGTTTTGATTTCAAGAAAAAGTTCGGGCAGAACTTTCTTATAGATGAAAATGTTGTTGAGAAAATCGTCCGGGAAGCAGGCGTTACCAAAGATGATTTCGTTGTTGAAGTTGGTCCGGGAATCGGAACAATGACTCAGATTCTGTGTGAGAATGCTAGAGAAGTTGTTGCCGTTGAGATTGATAAGAAGCTTATTCCTATCCTTACAGAGGACACACTTTCTTATTATGACAATGTAACAGTAATCAATGAAGATATCTTAAAGCTTGATATCAAGAAGCTTGCAGATGAGAAGAATGAAGGCAGACCAATCAAGGTTGTTGCCAACCTTCCATACTATATAACAACACCTATTATTATGGGACTTTTTGAAAGCCATGTACCATTAGACAGTATAACTATCATGGTTCAGAAAGAGGTAGCTGACCGCATGCAGTGCGGTCCTGGAACTAAAGATTATGGCGCTCTTTCACTTGCTGTACAGTTCTATGCCAGGCCTAAGGTTGTGCTTAATGTGCCTGCTAGCTGCTTCATGCCTCGTCCTAATGTTGATTCAGCGGTTATCCGTCTTGAGCGCTTCAAAACTCCACCTGTTGATGTTAAGAATGAACATCTTATGTTCAAGATAATAAGAGCATCATTTAACCAGCGCCGAAAGACTATGCTTAACAGTGTCGGCAATTCCGGCATCGGCATCACGAAAGAAGATCTTACCAACGCATTAGAAACTATGGGACTTCCGCTTACTATCCGCGGCGAAGCCCTTACACTTGAGCAGTTTGCAGAGCTTAGTAACCTGCTGGGTTAGTACAATGTTTCGTAAATAACTATACCAATCGCGTAGGATGTGGATTCGAGTGTGCAGGTAGATAACGTGATACCTATAAGTAGTCGCATTTTCACTGCTTTAATAGGTTTTTTTGCAGCAAAATTCACACAAAAAAGGTTATTTCTACACTAAAGACCTATATAACAACAAAAAAACGGCTATTTAGTAGGTGTTTTCATGGCTTTATCAATAAAAACCACATTAAAAGACCTACTAAATAGCCGTTTTATTATAATTTATAGGTTTCAGCCCAATTCACACAGTAAAATGGCTGGCCCCACCGGCAAATACACATACAAATCCGCCACCAAAGTCCTCAAAACCTTACTCTCCAAAAAGCAGCCTTCTCGCATTCTGGTTAGTAATATCAATAACTTCCTGCGTATCAAGCCCTTTAATCTGCGCCAGCTTTTCTGCAACATATTTTATATTGCGGCTGTCGTTTCTTTTACCTCGGTTAGGCTCAGGTGCCATATATGGGCTGTCTGTCTCAAGAACAATTCTATCCATCGGTATATACGCGGCTGCTTCCACAAGCTTCCTGGCATTCTTAAATGTAAGAACGCCGCCGATTCCTATAGAAAAGCCCATGTTAAGAAAATCTCTTGCTACTTCCCTGCTGTATGAATAACAGTGGATTATTCCGCCTGTATCCTGTCCATGATTGCTCTTTAATATGTCGATTGTATCCTGACATGCATCTCTTGAATGAATCATTACCGGCATGTGTGTGCAGTACGCAACATCCATCTGTGCTGCAAACCATTCTCGCTGCTGCTTCTTCTCAGCCGCCGCCACATCTGCATCATCTGACACATAGTAGTAATCAAGTCCGATTTCTCCAAGTGCAACAATCTTTCTTGCCTTAGATTCACCAAGCATATTTTCCAGCCATTCAATGTCCGATTCTTTCAATCTGACAATATCCTCCGGGTGGTAACCAATCGCTGCGTATACCTTTTCATATTGTGCAGCAAGTGCAAGGGAAGCCTCGCAGCCCTGACGGCTTGCACCTACATTAACAATGTAATCAAGCTCCCCTGTATCACTAAGCATGCTGCTTATAAGTTCATCTCTGTCCTCATCAAATCTTTCATCATCATAATGAGCATGAGTTTCAAATATCTTCATATCTATCAGCCAATCTCTGCGCCTTCAATAATATCCTTCTCAAGTGTAAGAACTGATAAGTTATCCTTATCATCCCATGCTGAGATAATCATTCCCTGTGACTCAATACCACAGATCTTTCTTGGCTTTAAGTTAGTACATACAACTAACTTCTTACCAATAAGCTCCTCTGGCTTATAGTACTTCTGGATACCTGATACGATAGTTCTCTTCTCATCACCAATCTGAAGCTCGAACTTAAGAAGCTTTGTCTTCTTAACAGCTTCACATGTAAGAACCTTGGCAACTCTGAACTGAACCTTTTCAAAATCATCAAATGTAATCTCAGGCTTAACTTCAACCTGTGGATATTCTGTAACACCATTAGCCTTCTTCTGAGCTTCCTGAATAGCCTCAACCTTTTCCTTAAGGTCCTTCTCGAAGTCAAGTCTTGCGAAAAGAATCTCTGGAGTCTCAGTAACCTTAAGTCCTGTTTCTCTTAAGCCAAATGTAGCAAGGTCATCAAAATCTCTTACTCCTGCCTCTGGATTAGCTGGGTAAAGCTGTGCAAGAATCTTATCTGTAGTCTCTGGCATGAAAGACTTAAGAAGATTAGCACCGATTGTAATACTCTCAACAAGGTTATAGAGCACTTCTGCTAATCTGTCCTGCTGTGCCTCATCCTTTGCAAGAGCCCAAGGCATTGTCTCGTCAATATATTTGTTACATCTCTTAAAGAGTGTGAATACTTCTGTGATAGCATCTGCTACATGAAGTGTAGCCATCTTTGCCTGAACCTTATCTCTTGTTGCTGTTACAACAGCCTTAAGGTCACCGTCAATTGCAGCATCCTCTACGCCAGTCTTATTAACAACTCCACCAAAGTACTTGTTAGACATTGCAATTGTTCTGTTTACAAGGTTACCAAGTGTGTTGGCAAGGTCTGAGTTCATACGCTCAACCATAAGCTCCCATGAAATAACACCATCATTCTCAAATGGCATCTCGTGAAGAACAAAGTAACGTACAGCATCAACGCCGAAGAGGTCTACAAGGTCATCTGCATAGATAACATTTCCCTTAGACTTACTCATCTTACCATCATTCTGTAATAACCAAGGATGTCCAAATACCTGCTTAGGAAGTGGCTCACCAAGTGCCATAAGGAATATTGGCCAGTAAATTGTATGGAATCTGATGATATCCTTACCGATAAGGTGAAGGTCTGCTGGCCAGAACTTCTTGTACTGCTCTGAAGAATTGCCATCAGCATCATATCCGATACCTGTGATATAGTTAGTCAGGGCATCAAGCCATACATAAACTACATGCTTGTCATCAAAGTCAACTGGAATACCCCATTTGAAAGATGTTCTTGATACACATAAATCCTGAAGTCCAGGAAGAAGGAAGTTGTTCATCATCTCATTCTTTCTTGAAACAGGCTGGATGAATTCCGGATGTGTATTGATATGCTCAATAAGCTTGTTGGCATATTTGCTCATCTTGAAGAAATAAGCTTCTTCCTTAGCCGGCTTAACTTCACGTCCACAATCAGGACACTTTCCGTCAACTAGCTGGCTCTCTGTCCAGAAAGACTCACATGGTGTACAGTACATGCCCTCATATGAACCCTTATAAATGTCTCCCTGATCATAAAGTTTCTTGAAAATCTTCTGAACCTGCTTCTCATGGTAATCATCTGTTGTTCTGATGAACTTATCATATGAAGTATTCATAAGATCCCAGATTCTCTTAATCTCTGTTGAAACATTGTCAACAAATTCCTTAGGTGTAATTCCAGCTTCCTCAGCCTTAAGCTCAATCTTCTGACCATGCTCATCAGTTCCTGTCTGGAAAAATACATCATAGCCTTCCTGTCTTCTGAATCTTGCAATACTGTCTGCAAGAACGATTTCATAAGTATTACCGATATGTGGCTTGCCTGATGTATAGGCAATAGCTGTTGTCATATAAAATGGACCTTTACTCTGTGGCATATCATTTCCTCCATAATCTATTATTTTAATTCATCGCTATAACGCAAATGTAGTGTGAATCATTTATCCGTAAACTTTATCATAGAAAAATTTACAATAAGTGTCAAGTCTGTATTAAGTATGATACAATATGTGAATAATAAATCAGTATTTCTTATAATATTAATTAAGACAGAAATGAGGATTAGTATGCATAATAAACAATTTTGCCTTTTACATCAATTTCTTAACAAGGCTGTGAGCCTGCTGATAGTTTTTATAATAGTAATTACCCTGTCTGGCTGCAGCCTGCCCTGGAATCAGAAGCAGATATCAGAAACTACTATATCTGCCACCGAGGATAATGCTGATTTCACGGAATATGTAAACAACCTGTTTGCTGACCTGTTAAGTGCCGACATGGTATCTTTGCATGCCTATGTCGAACACCCCAAGGATTTCGGAATTAACGATTATGAGATTACTCTTGGCCGCTACGACCTTGACAATCCCGATGACACCTCAGATTACACCGACATAATATCAACGCTTAAATCATTTGACAGAAGCACACTCTCCGCTAAACAGCAGATTACGCTTGATGAGCTTCTTATGTATATGGAAAATGAGCTGGAATACAGTGATTTGTACATGTTTAACACACAGCTTCAGACAACTACAGGTATTCATGTCCAGCTGCCACTTCTTTTTGCTGAATACACATTTGCAGAAAAGAAGGATATTGACGAATATATTGAGCTTCTATGTGATGTTGACGGATATTTTGAAAATATGGCTGCATTTGAGAAGCTTCGTGCTGACAACGGATATTTTATGGAAGATACCCTTGCCGATGAGGTAATTGAAAGCTGCAAATCATTCCTTGAAACTGCCGGTTTAGAAGATGGTGCAATGATATCAACCTTTAACGAAAAGCTTGCTTCTGTTGACGGACTTTCTTCACAGGATATTGCAGATTATAAAGCTAAAAATGTGTCCGCAGTCAATGAACATGTAATCCCAGGATACCAGTCTCTTGTAAATGCACTTACTTCATTGAAAGGCTCTAACAGATATTCAGGCGGTTTATGCAATTATCCTGATGGTTCACGGTATTTTGAATATATACTCTCTTCAACACTTGGCTGGAGCAAATCTGTTGACGAATATGATAAGCTGGTTGATTCTTACCTCAAGAAATATATGCTTAAAATGCAGTCAATTGCGCTTAAAGACTCCTCTATTCTTGATAAATTTGACACATTTTCATTCAATATGACAGACCCGGTTGGTATTCTTACCGACCTTAAGAAAAGAATAACCGATGATTTTCCTGAGATTCCAGATGTGAATTATAATATCAAATATGTGTCAAAGGCGCTTGAAGACTACACCAGTCCGGCTATGTACTTTATTCCGCAGCTTGATAACCTTGATATCAATTCAATATACATCAATTCTTCAGGCACTTCTGCAAGTGAATTATATCCTACACTTGCACATGAGGGTTATCCGGGACACATGTACCAGACGCAGTATTTTGCCGCAACCAACCCTGACTGGATAAGATACATTCTTGCACCAGGCGGATATGTTGAAGGCTGGGCATCATACGTTGAAGTTCTTTCTTATAATTATGCACAGACCGGCAACGATGCACTTAACAAAATGTATGCTGCTAATTATGCCACTGTCCTGTGCCTTTATGCAAAAGGGGATATTGGCGTTAATTACTATGGATGGAGTGAAGATGATGTTTACCGGTTCATCAGCCAGTATGGTTTTGATGATAAATCAGTCGCCCACGAAATGTATTACTCATTTGTCTCTGATCCAGGCAATTATTGCAAATATGTTCTTGGAATGTTAGGATTTGAGCAGTTAAAGACTAAGGCTCAAAGCGAGCTTTCTGACAAATTCAATCTTAAAAATTTCCACCAGTATGTACTGGACATGGGACCTGTACAGTTTGATATATTATTTAACAACCTTGATGCATGGATTAAAAAAGAAAAATATAATTAAACAATAAACATTAAAAATGGGATGTTACCTTAACACAATGGTCTGGTAACATCCCTTATTAATTGATTATTATATGCTTCCACCTGGATAATAGCCGCCTGAGCCATAACCACAGCACATAGGCATACATATATTTGAACACAGACAGAGTGCAACCCACGGAGCACAGCCTGTACAATATGTTGTAGATGACGGTCCCTGATACTGCGTCCTTCTTCCTGCATACCAGCTTCCGCCGCTTGCAATACGCTGATACAACAGCTGATACTGCATATTGTCAGGATCAGAATCCAACGCACGCTTGGCATCTTCCAACGCAGTTGCTTCTTCTCCTTTTCCAAGATGTGCTAATGCACTATAGTAGTACCATCTTCCATCCCGGTCAGTTATGTTGTTAAGCACATTAATAGCTTCATCATAACTTGAATTATTAATATAATTAGCTGCCGCCCTCAGATGTACTGTTGTAGGATCATTACCACTCATATTATCATATCCATTGCCACCATAGCTTCCCGTATATCCGCCAAATCCAAATGGACCGAATCCCCAGAAACTTCCGAAATCTCCATATCCGCCCTGTGACTGGTTCTGATAATCACCATCATAACCATAATGGTCTGAACGTCCTGTTCCATATCTTGTCTGGCTGTATGACTGACTACTGTATCCGCCCTCACGCTCACGCATTATCTGGTTATAAGCCTGCTGTACAAGCTTAAACATCTCTTCTGCCTGATCCTTATTAGGATTATTGATGTTAGCATCTGGATGATACTTTCGGCTCAGTGTTCTGTATGCTTTTTTCACTTCATCATCGGAAGCATCCCTTGATACTCCCAACACTTTATATGGATCTGTCATTATGTTCCTCCAACTGCTTACCGGCAGTGTCAATTCTTTTTCTTCTGGCGGCGTAGAACTTTGTCCATACACCTGAATATATGATATTTCTTAACAGTTCTGCATTAGCAAGAATCGGCAGTCTCTCAAAGGATCTTGCACATCCTGCTATATATGCTTTAAGTATGTTTTCTGCAAATGTATCAAAATCCTCTACATCCTTATGATACTTAAACACATTATAATTGTTCTTTTTCTCATCTTTTTCCAAATCATCATATGCATCTAACAGATATATGAATCTGCCAAGATTATTGCCAAGCACCCTTAACTCATCACTCCACTCATCATCTTTCATGGCAGCAACTTCACCTAACAGTATGCCAAACTGCTCTGCCGGCTTGTCAATGTTAGTTTCCTGTGCTTTTTCATATTCTGACAACTTAGAAAGGCTTTTCCTTATAATCTCTGCCTTATGCGGATATTTCTTCTCAAGCTTTTTAATATCTTTTTTCAATACTCCGGCATAAGTTCTTTTCAAGACCTTTTTCTCATCGTACCAGTCGTCCATGCATTTGTAATATGTCAGAAGGACATTCATGTCCGCAACATAATCTGAAACAACGTTACGCCTCACAGGATGCTTTCTTAATGGATGTGTGACGCAACGTTCCTCAGAGTATATAGTTTCCGGTTCATACAACCCTGTAAGAAGTATAACCAGAAATGTCATATCATAGCTTAAGGAAATCTGCCCCTTCAATCCATGCGCTTCTGCCAGCGAATCGCACAGACCACAATAGTATGAGCGGTATTTATCAAATTCTCTGAATTTAAGTTCTGGCTGATCAACAACTATATACCCATACATACTAAACTCATACCTCCATTTTCGCTTATCATATAACATTGAAAATATTCAGTCAATCAGCCTTTCAAAGATTAATAAATTATTAATACTATTTTTAGATATTATTCTTGTCATCAAAATCAGTTCCCCACAAAAGGAAACTTGTATAATCATCTAGCGAATTGACTGGACGCATTACATCACTCTCGTCAAGATTGCTGGCAAATTCATTCTCACCGTCATCATAACCTTTATCGCCCTGCCCATTATCGTATCCGTTTCTGTACTCATCTTTTTCATGATTATAGTCAAATGCTGGAAACATTATGCCACCTCCTTTCGAAGGTAGTATGTTAAGTTTCACCTGGTTTTATCCGATATAATATTCAGCTGATAAATGTGTATTCAATCACACTTGATATATAAGGAGGAAACTTATGCGGATTACATCACAGATGCTGGCAGCTAACCAGCTTAAAGCAGGCATTGAGCCTTCATCAAAGACTCTGCTTGATTACATTCAGAATGATGACAATGACAGCCTTACAAGCCTGCTTTCCAAAAAAACTGATACTTCAACATCTTCACTTACTAAGAAATTACAGAAAGACGCTTACAAGAATATTAAAGATGATGCTGATTCTGTTACAGAGAATGCAGCTAAATTCACAGATGAGAAATCTACTCTTTTTGCTGATGCAGAAAAGACCGGTGATTATTCTGCAATATATGCGGATATCAAATCTGTAGTTGATTCTTATAATAAGCTCTACAACACCCTTGGTAAAACATCAAGTTCTATCAACACTATGTGTTCTGACCTTTTAAAGGAAGCAGTTAAAGAGAACTCTGAAACATTATCTGCAGTAGGAATTGCGCTTAAAGACGATGGTTCTCTTTCAATTGATGAAAATAAACTTAAAGCAGCTGATACAGATACTTTAAAGAAAGCATTTGGAACATCATCAGAATTTGCAAAGAGACTTGGAATTATTGGCTCTAATGTATCATCACTTGCAAAGGCTAACATTAATTATGTTACTAACTCATATACATCATCAGGTGCCGCCTCTAACTCATCAGATGATTTATATTCACTTATGACAAGTAAGTTTAATTCTCGCGGTTAGAATTTCTGATAACGGATATGCATATATAATGTCCGATTTATTCAATATTGTATATTTTAAAAACCTCTCCATACCAGCATTTATAATGTCGGTATGGGGAGGTTTTAATATATAATAGTTATATATTTATTTTTGTTAATTCTACCTGATATCTAACTCTGGTGGAACATCCAGCTCGTGCGGAACTGGCGCACCGTTCTTCTTTCTCTGTCGTACACACTCGGTCAGCAGGTACTCTATCTGTCCATTAACAGACCTGAAATCGTCCTCTGCCCACGCTGCAATGGCATCATAGAGTTTAGCTGATAACCGGAGAGGAACCTGTTTCTTACCTGAATCTGCCATTAGTAAAGACTTCCTGAATTAACTACTGGCTGGGCATCTTTGTTTCCACAAAGGACGACTAAAAGGTTGGATACCATAGCTGCTTTTCTCTCTTCATCAAGCTCTATAACCTGTTTTTCTGATAATCTCTCAAGCGCCATCTCTACCATTCCTACAGCACCATCAACTATCATCTTTCTTGCATCTACTATTGCTGATGCCTGCTGTCTCTGAAGCATTACTGCTGCTATCTCAGGTGCATACGCAAGATATGTAATTCGTGCTTCTATTATCTCAAGTCCGGCATCTGCTACTTTGCCCTGGATTTCTTTTCTTATTCTTTCTGCTACAACTTCACTTGAACCACGAAGGCTTCCCTCATCTGCGATTCCATCTCCCGTTGTATCTACATTTTCTGCAACATCATATGGATACATGCGGACAATATTACGGAGTGCGCTGTCACACTGTAATGAAAGATATTCCTTATAATTATCTACATTAAACACTGCCTTAGCTGTATCTGTCACTTTCCACATAACCGCAATACCAATCTCAACAGGATTACCAAGGCAGTCATTAATCTTCTGTCTACTGTTGCTCAGTGTCATTATCTTAAGTGAAATCTTCTTATTAGCTGACTGTGAATTATTTCCTGCTGCAATTGCCATTCCTGCAACACCTGCCATGCTAGCCAGATCAAGCTTATTTCCATCTCCTGTCACATCACCGCTCTGATTAAGCTTAGTTGACGCTGCCGGATTAACAGCAACACAAAACGGATTCACAAAGTAAAATCCCGCTTCTTTAATAGTTCCAACATACTTGCCAAAAAGTGTAAGCACAAGTGCTTCCTGTGGTTTTAATACCTTAAGACCGATAAAGAATATCCAGCCTATTGCTGCGTATACACCGCCTGCAACGATAAGTACTATCCATCCTGCTTTAGTCTCTGCCTGTTCAACCATAATCGAACCGACAATAATTGCTGCTATAGCTGCTGCGTAAAGTAATATAAACAATGTAACCATTGCAAGACCATTCTTGCTTTTCTTCAAAACCTTTTCTTCCATATAAAAATACCTCCTTAACACCCTGATTATTAATCTTGTTATCGATTATTCTTTTAATGGTGTCTTTGTTGATATTTGCATGATATCATTTTGATATCATATTGTCAAGATATTAACATTGTTTTATGATAACCATCCTGTTATCCTATAATTCTGGAGACTCTCAACCTATCAAACTTGTATTTATTATATCCTTATAGGCAGATAACCTCCCTTTCCAGGCATTCCACACACTTAATAACCAATATTCAACCTATCAATCAAACATTAACTAACTGCTTATAGGAATTTTTCATAAAATACGGAATTTTCTCACAGAATCTTCCTATAAGAAATGTAAAAATCCGACTACCTATAGGTATCATATTATAAATCACTATATTTTCAAATTCATAAAAAAGCTACCAATCAAAAAGGCAGTATTGCGCATACCTATATCTACACAGATATTTATATACATATATACTAAAAGGAATATTCACACCATCTGCAATGAAATAAACTCTCAACGCTTCCTGTGTAAATATTCCTTCTGCTACTGCAATTATTTACTGTATAAAAAAATAAAAGCCTTACAACCTAGGATTCCCTAAATCATAAGACCTTCCAGTGCACCGCCAGGGGTTCGAACCCTGGACACCCTGATTAAGAGTCAGGTGCTCTACCAACTGAGCTAGCGGTGCGTAACTTATTTTGTTCTGTGCTTTTGTGTTGTCTCAAGCACAAGTGATATTCTATAGCAAGATTTAATAAAATGCAAGCACTTTTTTGTATTTATTTAAGAACAATTTAACTTTTTTTATAATTTTCTTGTTTTTTCATCATTTTGCCATGTTTTTTATATTGATATGTGCCTTTGTACCCCTTATAATTCTATTATATTTCCAAATATAAGAGAAAATATTTATATTTAATATACATTTATTAAGAAAAGAGAGTTGATATGAAGTTAAAAAAATTCGAACAACAGCCAAAACATGTTGACAACATCCCAATAGAGGCTATTAATCTTGATTCTGAACAGGAACAGCCACCAAAACCTGACAAAGCTGTTGGCAAGAATGTATTCCAGCCTAACAGCAAATACTTTACAATTGTTATATATGGTCTGCTTTTTGTGCTAGGTGCAATTCTTATATATAAGTTCATTGGTAACTGGCCTGCAACAGTCAAGTCGTTGGGCAATATATTCCATATACTGTCACCATTTCTTATTGGTGCCATGATTGCACTTGTTCTTTATCCGTTTATCAAGACCCTTTATAACAGGTTCTTCATGGGGGTATGCCATATCAAGTCCAAGAAAGCTGCCAAAATGCTTTCAATTCTTGTTGCTTACCTGATTGCTGTTGGCGCATTTGCAGTATTAATAGGCTTTGTTGTGCCTCAGATATACAAAAGCATTACAGAGATTGCCAATCAGGCTCCTGTATGGTACGAGAATATCCGCAACTGGTTCACTGAGTTTGAGGTTAGGCACGCCAATTCTTCTATTGATTACAATTTCATTAATCAGAAGATTGAAGATGCTCTTCCTAAACTTGTTGACTACCTGACTGGTACACTTACCAATATGGTTCCTTACATACTCAATACATCCATGGCCATTCTTTCAGGTGTGTTAAACCTTATTATTGCAATTATTGTATCCATCTACATGATTTCTGATAATAAGAACATCTTTTATCATTTTAAGAGATTTTTATATGCTGTGCTTCCTAAGAAAACAGCAGACAATACACGCATCATCTGTAAGAATTGTGCAAGCATTTTTATTAATTATATTATCGGCAAATCATTTGACTCAATTATTGTCATGATTATCTGCTTTATTATCATGCTGATTCTCAAGCTGCCATATGCAGTGCTTATAAGCGTGATTGTCGGCATAACGAACATGATTCCGTATTTCGGACCATACATCGGCGGCGTGATTGGCGGGGTGATTATTGTTATCGCAAGCCCTATCAAACTTATAATATTTGTAATCATGATTGTCTGCATCCAGCAGGTTGACGGTCTGCTTATTGGACCTCGTATCATCGGCAGTACTACAGGTCTTAAGCCTGTATGGGTTGTGTTCTCAATAACCGTAGGTGGGGCGCTGTTTGGCGTAATTGGAATGTTCCTTGGAGTTCCCGTATTTGCCGTATTAAGCTACCTGTTAAACATTACAGTGCAGCATTTTCTGGACAAAAGAAAAGTCACCGTGCAGCCTTATGACTCGCCCGATGACCTCTAGATTATTTTTTGGTATTAAGAATTCTCACGACATCGTCGAGGGAATTCTTAAATCTTACCACTCTGTAATTCGCACCTTTATGCACATACATCACTTCTGATACTTTCCTTGCAAATGCTTTATTCTTCACAACAATTCTCCAAAAGCCTTTATATAGTATATGCATTTATTATTAATGATTTCTTACTGCGATAAGTTTACAGATAGGATTGCCCATCTGTGAAAATCTTGTCTCATACTCTGTCATTACATTACCCTCGTTAAGTACAGAGTCATTATGTAAGTCAAATGTGACAACAGGAAGCTCCCAGTCTGCCTCTTTAATCTCTTCTAATGAAAAATCGAATAAATCTTTATTATCTGTTTTGAATTCCACCTGTCCGTCCGGCTTTAATATAATGTCATATCTTGCCATGAACTGTCTTGAGGTAAGTCTTCTCTTCGCATGTCTGTCTTTTGGCCATGGATCTGAAAAATTAAGGTATATTCTGTCTACCTCTCCATCTCCGAACACCTCACATATAGCCTCTGCATCCATTCTGATGAATCTTAAATTAGGAAGCTGAAGTTCGTCCTGTTTCTCAACAGCTCTTAAAAGCACGCTTGAATACTTCTCTATACCCACATAATTAATATCAGGATTATTTGCTGCCAGTGTTGTTATAAATGTGCCTTTACCCATACCAATCTCAATACGGATTGGATTATCGTTACCGAAAACCTGTGACCATGTGCCTTTCATCCCCTCTGGCTCTGTAAACACATATTCATTCTCTATCATTACTTCCCTTGCTCCGGGTACATTTCTAAGTCTCATACATTACTCCTATCTTATATATTAGCTCAGATTTCGGCTATGTCCGTGTGCGGTATACGCTTGAATATGACAAGCTGTGCAGGAGTTAATGCCACCATCTGCATAAGTTCAGTGCGTGAAAGCACGTCCAAACGAAGTGCGTTTGATTTCACGCACTGTAATAGACTTTGCAGATGGCGGCATTTACTCATGCTAAGCGAAGTCATCCTGAAAGCACATGCCGCACACAGACATAGCCGAAATCTGAGTTTCCTATATATTATTTACCATAAATATCACTTTTTGCCAAGCGGGGTTTACTTATGTACAATCCTGGGCTACAATGTATTTGTATATTTTATTAATCGGAGGAATTATCTCTATAATGAAAAAGCAATTTTTAAAAGGATTACTTATAAAGATAACCAGCGCTGTATCTGCCACTGTTTTGGTATTCTCAGCTTTTGCAGCGGATACCCAGGCTGCAGCATACAACAAAGTCTACAGCGAGACAGACACAACCAGCACAGAGGCTGTATGGCCGGATGCACCTGATGTTAACTCAAGCAGCTGCATTCTTATTGATGCTGATACAGGTTCCATTCTTTTCGAGAGGAACTCTCATGAAAAATGTTATCCAGCCAGCACAACCAAGATTTTAACAGGGCTCCTTACTATTGAGAACTGTAATATGGACGATGTTGTAACATTTTCACAGTCAGCTGCTAACTCAATTAATGTATATGAGGATGCCAACTTAAGTTCAAAAGCAGGCGAGCAATTTACTGTCAACCAGCTTCTTCACGGACTTCTGCTGTATTCTGCCAACGAGATGGCTTATGCCCTCGGTGAACATGTGGCTGGCTCAATAGATGCATTTGTCGATATGATGAATGCCAAGGCAAAAGAACTTGGTGCTTTGAATACACATTTTGCCAATGCAAGCGGATTATATAATACCAACCACTACACAACGGCATATGATATGGCAATGATTGCAAGAGGTTGCTATAACAATGCTTCTTTTGTCAGCATTGATTCAACTGCCGATGCATATGTAATTCCTGCAACTAACATGTCTGCACAGCGTACAATAAGACACCGACACAAGATGTTAAAGGGCCGTGCCTACTATTATGAATACTGCAAGGGTGGCAAAACAGGATATACTGATGAATCACAGAATACACTTGTTACATTTGCAGAAAAAGACGGTATGCGTCTTATATGCGTTGTATTTAAGGAAGCCACAGATGAGATAAGATATGTTGATACAAGAACCCTTTTTGACTGGGGATTTGCCAATTTCCAGAAATCAACAACAACCGGAAGCCAGCTCGGAGCAATGTTCTCTAATGACAACTATTACAACTCAGCTGTTTTCTCAACTCTTTCGCTAAACTTTGGACTAAATGCTTCATTTATCACAATACCTAATAAAAGTTCTTTGTCAAATGTATCAATGACGGTCGATGATAATTATGACATGACCAATGAGAATGGTGTTATGACAACACATCTTAAGTTCCTATACAACGATAATACTGTCGGCACAACTACACTTAATATATCTGCTGCCGGAACAGATACCGGAAGCCTGCTGCCATACATTAATAATGATGTTTCATCATCTTATAAACCAAAAACATGTATCAGAATTAATATATGGATACTTGTTGGAATTGGTGCCGTTATTCTTTTTATCATCTACATTATTGAAGAACGGGCAAGAAGAAAAAGACAGAGAAGACACTATAACAGAAGAAGACGCAGATTATAATAAACAGAGGATTCGGAGCTAAACCCTGAATCCTCTGTTTTCTATATTATCAGTCTGTGTTTCATTACTAATTCCACCTTTTGAATATGTAAGGCCTGAATATACAGCCTGTGTATTCTTCATAAGCGGCTCAGAATCATCCTGTTTACTAACCTCATAAAAGGATGCCCTGAGTTTCTTTAAAAGCCCTGTAATTCTGTTAATCTCATTATTATCAAGACTTACAGATGCTGATATAAGTGACCTCTTCATATGATTATATATTACAAAAAGATTAGCTGATATCTCATACTGCATATCAAGTCCGCATATAAGCTGGTCTATAACCTTCTGCGCCATATATATATTATTATGTGCCTGCTCAGCACTATCACTCTCACATGCATCATTAAGATATTCTATAGCCATATCATACAGAATCACAACAAGCTGTGATGCTGTTGCCTGTGTAATTCTATACTGAAATGTCTTAATTGTTTCTTTAGTCATAGCATCCCTTTCCTATATAACCATTGAATCTTAAACTACTGTAATAACTGTAATACCTGTGAAGGTCTTTCATTAGCCTGTGCAAGTATTGACGTAGCTGCCTGTGTAAGAACTGTTTCAGAAGTATAAGTAGTCATCTCTTCTGACATATCAGTATCTATCATTGTTGATAATGACTTGGTAAGGTTCTCACTTGAAACCTCAAGGTTATTAGTTGTATGATCAAATCTGTTCTCGTATGCACCGATTCTTGAACGTATTTCATTAGTCTTATTAATAGCTTCATCTACAGTAGATATCGCCCTTGATGCTGTATACTGAGTCATGACATTCATATGTTCCGTGCCAAGTGAATAAGTTGTTATTGCTGGAATATCAATAACGATTACCTGATCCTGATTAGCACCTACATGTATGCTCATAGTTCCAACATCTGTTACTTCCTGACTTATAGTTCTTGCTGTACCTGCACCTGCAGCTGACTGTCCATCATTGTTACTGTCGTCAAATACAGTACCTGCCGCATTACCTGGAACATCCATTGAAAACTCTTTGTTATTAACATCTGTTACTGTAATTACAGTTCCCTTTGTTGAAAGAATTGCCGAATCAGCAAAACCAATTCGCTTTCCATCATCTCCTGTAGCAATCTCTGCCTTAACATCGCTTCCTTCTACATATATACCATCTTGTGTTGCTGCCTGTGGTATTCCCAAAATATCTGCAAGCTCTGCATTATCACATGTTATATTCATCTTCTGGTCGCTTCCATACTGGTTAGTCATAATAACAAGTGTTGAACCAGCATAATCTGCTGTTGGTACATAACCTGCATAATCAGTACCATTAGCTGCTGTATCATTATTAAGGTCTTTAACTGTAAATGCAGAACCCCCTGTGATGTTAACTCCGTCAATAATCTTTCCCATCACCTTATCAAGTGTATCACCTTCGGAAATGCTTATCTTGTAGCCATTAATGTTTATTGCTCCAGCCTGTTCTTCTGTTATATAAGCTGTTGATGACATAGTAATACTTCCTGCTCCTACCGCTATAGCCTGTCTTGCATCCTCAGTAACAGTTATTCCATATACACCTGCTGTATAGCTGTCAGATACAGAAAGCTGATTAACTCCCTGAAGATCTGAATATACTCTTCTTGAAAGATTACCATTAATAAGAGACTGTGTATTGAATTCTGTCTGATCAGATATTCTGTCAATCTCGTTATTAATCTGTTCTATCTCTTTCTGTATAGCCTCTCTTTCATCATCTGAATTAACATCATTAGCAGCCTGAACGCTAAGTTCCTTTAATCTTGTGAGCATACTCTGGATTTCTGTAATTGCACCTTCTGCTGTATTTAAAACAGAAACTCCATCAGCTGTATTATTCTGGGCCTGACTAAGACCTCTTATCTGTGCTCTCATCTTTTCAGAAATAGCACATCCTGCAGCATCGTCCTTAGAGCCATTTATCTTGTATCCTGATGATAATCTTTCAATTGATGTTGACAGATTATTCTGTGATTTCTGTAATGCATTGTTGGCAACAATCGCTGCCACATTAGTTCCTATTCTCATATCTTAACCTTTCTGTCTGTCCAATTTACCTGTTCATGCTCTATATATCGGACTTTCTGTGCAAATCTTTAGCCTGCAAGCAGTTTTACAATCTGTGCTGCAATTTCATACAGCTTATCTGTTGCCACACTGTCAGCCGCTGCTTCATATGTGACATAAGGTATATCTGATGATTTAGTAGTGTTGACAAACACATCTGTAAATCCAAATGCTTCTTTTAAAGATTCTTCCATATCATCAAGAAGCCGGCATCCTTCATCCGAAACTGCTGTGTCACTTACAATGTACATACCAAGGCTTTCTCTGTCAGCCTTTGCCTCAACAGAAACTTTTCCTAATACGCTGCTTAGCATATTTACAGATATACGACCTTTATTGTCGTCATCCTGAACCAATGTAAGCTTCAACATACCTGTACTTCCTGAATCTGTTATATATGGTATTCTGTAATCATGCCTTAATGCCAGATTCTTAATATATCCTATTGTTCTGTCCTTAAGCCTTAAATCCAGAAATTCCTCGTAATTGACATCTATCTGTGTGTCAAGGTCCCCCGCTTTGGAAAGAACCTCCTGAAGTTCTTCCTCTGTCTCATCTTTCATTTCTTCATACATAAGTGACAGTTTTTCTTTATGTCCGATTTTTTCAATCGAATCCCTTGCATAATCACGTGTTGTCTTAACACCTCTGATATCCGGGAACTGTCCGGATTCTAAAAATGCTTTAACAGCCTGTATGTTACCACTGTTTATTTCTGTATCTGCATTTCTTATCTGCCTCAATATATCAGCTCCTGCCTGCACTGCTGCCTGCTGTTCCTTAAGATATTCCTCATAATATTGTTCCTCGGCTGCCGCATCATAGTTATCCTCTAACTGTTCAATAAACATTTCAACGGACTGTTCTCCGATTCCGGATGAGTTATCCACATTCTTTAATGTATTCGGGGTAACTAATCCACCATTTGCCATAAATAATGCACTGTAATAGTTAGCAATTCCGCTTACCTCTGCCATTCCTGTATTCTCATCAATAACAGCGTCCATGTCATAATGCTTTCTTGAATTATATGCAGTCATAAGATTATTCATAGTGACCTCAGCTCCCTGCTTAATCAGCGCACCTGCTGCCACTCCGGCATCTCTGGTGAATATATTCATCATCTGGTATATTCCTATAAACTGCTTTCTCTGCTCTTTAGTAATACCATTGGTACGGTCAAGCTTATAAAGAAACTTTGAAAACTTCTCCTCATTATCCTTAGATGCTTTATCATTAGCCTCTGTAAGATATTCGTTGACTTCCTCAATTGAAGTATTCATTGGATTTACTCCGTCTTTTATCATATTAAGAACTGTCTCCGGTTTCATATTCTTAATAAGATTATTAATCATTGCATTAACAGATTTGACTATCTCTACATTTTCCTTTGTCATATCCATGTTATTAGCAGCCAGTACCTTTATTGCTTCCTTGTCCTCATCAGTTCCCTCAAGTCCAAGCTCCCTAATAATATCATCCGCACTTCCCTGTACTGCCTTCTTTAATGAATCACCTAAATCGCCTCTTATCTGAGTTCCGACTGCCTCATAAGTTTCATTCATCTTGTCAAACATACTGGCAAATACACGCGCAGGATTTCTTACTATCTCATTCAATGTCTTTCTTGCTTCAAGAACATCTGTATATGCAATCTGCGCTTCTTCATACATTTCATCCGCCTGTTCATATTCCATAAGCATTGAATTAAGCTCATCTATAGGAGTTGTAAGAATAGAAATGTTATTCTTAACGAGATATATGGACGCATTCGCACTCATAAGAACCCTTGCTGTTACAAGCGTGTCATACGCCTTATCTGCTGCCTGCTGTACATCAGATGCCTGATTCCTAACTTCACTATTTCCTGTGCTTACTGATGCTGCACTGTATTCAATTCTGAAGCTTCTTGCATCCATCTCCAGCTTAAGGCTTGCTATTGTAAATGTTTCCCCTTTTGATACCACATTTGCAACATCTGAATACTCTGCCCTGTTAATAGTATCAAGAGCTGTTCTTATATCATCAATTGGCGAACCTGTAACGAGCGTATTCTCCGCCTTGCCGCCAAGCTTCATGTTATCAAATATTTTATTAAGCATTTCTTCAGGGTCAGCCTGAATCTTTTCAATATCTATCGCATCAAGCTGTGCCTTGTATTCAAGATTTTCTTTTGTGACAGGAATCTGTGCGTCTATAAATGCTCTCGCATCTGCAAGTGTCTTATCATTGACCTCAAGTCCTGCCGAAGCAATTATCTTCTCAATTCCCGGCCTTAAAGCTTCAAAATCAGCGTCAGATATTGCATCTGCGCACTTTCCTATTGTAACGCCATCCGCACTGATACTTGATGAGGTTGCCGCCTGTGCCTGATATATTCCAGCAATTGAAGGCTCTATGCGATTAGCAACCATGTAATTCTTTGTGTTCTCTGATAATGGCTTTAACTCTTTACTCTTTTCAAGTGTGCCTTTAACCTCAGCAACACTTTCATCATTGACAGCTATATCTGCTCCCTGCATACGGCTCTCGACACTTGCCGCTGTTGCTGCACTTCCAGTCACACTCTCAATCTTATCCTTGGAAACTGCTGTGCCATAATTAACATAATCATCAGAGTGCATCGCAAGTTCAATCTTAATTTTCTCAATAATATTAACCATATCATCTGGTGTAGCATCTGTAAGATTAAAGCCGTCCTCATCTAGCTTTACCGCATCAGCACCTGATAACTTCATCATCAATGCCTTAAGGCTTATCTTTGCACTGGAAGCACTCGCCATAATCTGGCTCTTTACATCATCTGCCTCCTTAAGAAGTCCCTCATATGTATTGTCATTTGCAGCTGTCACACTGCCAGAGATTACCACTCCTGCAAATGAGCCTGCCACACCTTCACTTTTAACCGCCTTATTTTCTTTATAATTAATAGATGTTCCCTGTGCCGCAACATCTTTATTAAAATTCGCGCCTGAAACTGTATATGTCATATTCTGCTGCCTTTCTTATTTACTATCTGAAACAATCACTCATTGTCATATAATAAATATTTCGGCAGATATAGCGGGATAATTGAGAGATTAGTGGCAACAAATAAAAAGGAAGCTGATTCAGAATTAATAAAAATTGTACCGACCCCCAAAAGTTAGACCTAAGAATCTAACGATTGGAGGTCGGTATTTTTATGGCTAAATATAGTTTTGAATTCAAAAAGAAAGTTGTTAAATCATACCTAAATGGCGAAGGTGGTTACACTTATCTTGCAAATAAGTATGGTATTCCTTCTGACAGCAAAGTAAAGCTTTGGATAGATAATTATAATGCTTTTGGTGATGAAGGACTAACGCGTTCTCGCAAAAAAGAAAAATATTCTTTTGAAAAGAAGCTTAATGTTGTAGAATTATATCTATCAAGTGAAATCTCATATCAGGAATTAGCAATTCAGGAAGGTATAACTAATCCGAGCATGATTACTAACTGGGTTAATCGCTTTCGTACTGCAGGTCCTGATGCTTTGAGATCTCACAAGAAAGGTCGGAAAAAAACATTGGATAAACCTAAGATAGATAATAAGCCACAGGTTCAAGATGATAGGGGTGTCGATACTAGTGCTGAACACATAAAAGAATTAGAGGATGAGCTCCTAAAATTAAGAATCGAGAATGCATTTTTAAAAGAACTGAGGAGACTGCGTTTAGAGGACGAAGCAAAAATGAGAGAACGGCAAAAATCATCAGCAGTCTCCGAAGACAGTTCAAATTAAAAGACCTTCTCTCATATACTGGTATGCCAAAAGCCACATATATGTATTGGCAAAAGCGTTTTGATAGAGGAAACCCAGATCGGGAAATTGAGAAAAAAATACTTGAGATTCGTGAAGAACATAAGGATTACGGATATCGTAGAATCCTTGGAGAACTTCGAAATCAGGGATATTCCATAAATAAAAAGAAAGTTCAACGCATTGTTCAAAAGTTCGGATTACAGGTAACATCATATACTCGTAAGAGCAGGAAATATAGTTCTTATAAAGGAAAGGTTGGGACTGTTGCTCCTAACAGGATTCGCAGGCGTTTTAATACACATATTCCCCATCAGAAAATCACTACTGATACGACTGAGTTTAAGTATTATGAAGTTGATGAGAAAGGACGTATGACTATGCATAAGCTTTATCTGGATCCGTTTATGGATATGTGCAATGGCGAGATTATAAGTTACGGAATTGACAAGAAACCTTCTGCTAAAAATGTAATGGACGCTTTGAATGAAACAATTGAAATCACGGCAGACTGTCCATACAGAAGAACCTTTCACTCTGATCAGGGATGGGCTTACCAAATGAAGGCATACTCCCATAGACTAAAAGAAGAACGAATATTTCAAAGTATGTCTAGAAAAGGAAACTGCCTGGATAATTCTGTAATGGAAAACTTTTTTGGACTACTCAAGCAAGAAATTTACTATGGTGTCGTTTATTATAGCTAT
>OGLF01000520.1_pt1 | contig 24663 bp, 22 predicted proteins | sample 1572701 | NCBI WGS metagenome assembly OGLF01 (sample SAMEA2581910, study PRJEB24529) | metagenome | biome: Human gut stool | place: China | collected 2011 | reverse complement strand
GCCAGAGGCTCCCCTCGATAGGGGAGCTGTCGAGCGAAGCGAGACTGAGAGGTTACTTCTTCGAATAATCCCGTTCTCCGTAGATGGCCGTGCCAATGCGCACGAGGGTCGCACCTTCGCGGATGGCGTTCTCAAAGTCGCCGCTCATGCCCATGGAGAGGGTCTCCATCTTCACGTTCTGGTACCCCCGCTCCCCGGCCTGCACGAACAGCTTGTACACCTGGGCCAGATACCGGCGGTTCTGGGCGTCGTCGTCGTTGACGGGCGGGATGGCCATCAGACCCTTGACCCGGATGTGCTCTTCTGCGGCGGCAGCGTCCAGCAGAGGCCAGAGCTGTTCCGGCGAGACGCCCGACTTCGACTCCTCGCCGCCGATGTTCACTTCCAGCAGGACGTCCTGCACGATGCCGGCCTTGGCGGCTTCCTTTTCGATCGCGGCCAGCAGATGCTCGCCGTCCACGCTCTGGATGAGGCTTGCGCGGCCCAGCACCTTCTTGATTTTGTTGGTCTGCAAATGGCCGATGAAATGACTGGGTTTACCACAGTAAGCACCGGCGTCGTAGTTGGCGCAAAGCTCCTGCACATGGTTCTCGCCGAACACATCGATGGCAAGGGCCGCGCTGGCAGCGACGGTGTCCGCGGTGCGGGTCTTGCAGGCCGCGCAGAGCTGCACTTCGGCGGGGTCACGGCCTGCTTCCCGGGCCGCTGCGGCCATCTTTTCGCGGATAGCCTCCACTGCCTCCCGCATCTCTTCCAGATTCTTTTCTGCCATAGAGCTCAGTCCTCCTCGGTATATTTTGCGCGCTCGCCGCCGATGAGCTTCGGGCGGGTGCGGGCGCAGAGAATGTTGGCCTCGCCGATCTTCGAAAGGCTCAGCCGCACCGGCACAGCCACCCGGCGCAGATGCATTCCGATGAGGGTGCCTCCGATGTCGATGCCTGCGTGGGCGCGGATCTCCTCCACCGCGATGGGGTCTTTGAACTGCTTCCAGCAGGTAGTGGCCCAGCTGCCGCCCGCATGGGGACGCGGCACGACGCAGACTTCCTCCCAGCCGTATTTCTCAGCGGCTTCCCGCTCAATGATGATCGCACGGTTGAGGTGCTCACAGCACTGTGCGGCCAGCCAGATGTCGTTTTCGGCCAGCACCGGTGCGACGCCGGCGTAGACAGCCTGTGCAGCCTCAAGGCTCGAGTCCTTGCCGATGTGGCCGCCGACGATCTCGCTGGACGAGCAGCCCACCACAAAGACATCGCCCTTTTTCAGCTTTGCCTGGGCCAACAGCTCCGTCACAGCCTGCCGCGCTTCGGTCTCGATTTGCTTTTTGAACTCTTCCGTCATAAAAAACACCTCGTTTTATACTCTTGCAGACAGCAGGCTGGCAGAGCCTGCCGCGCCGAAATACACTTTGCTTCCCGCCGGGCACACCGCCGGGCAGCCGTCCAGCTCTCTGCCTGAGAATGTCTGCTTCCAGCTTCCGTCGGCGGTGTCCACAGCCTCGGCGCAGGGGGCGTCCGCAGGCAGCTTGAACAGCTTCTTCTGGATGTTCTCACCGGCCCGCAGAGCGATGCCCCGCAGAAGGGTGCTGTCCGCGTGTTTTTCCAGCCAGCCGCTGCGGGTCCAGCGGTAGCTGATATAGAGAGTGCCGTCCTCGTCCAGCGCCAATGCGCCGGGGTATCCCGGCAGGCCGGACACAAAGCTCCCGCAGTGCTTGCCGCCGGCGGTCAGCTCCCGGGCGTCGGCGTCCACAGCCCAGACGCAGCGGTTCCCGAGATCGGAAACGTACAGCGTTCGGCCATCCTCCGAGAGGGCCAGACCAGCCGCACCGGCCACGCCGCCCAGCACCTGTTCCACTGTCCGGGCCGGCGGATCATACACATACACGCAGCCCGTGCCGGTGTGAGCGATAAGCTCGGTGCGGAGAGCGCTTTCCAGCCCGTTTTTCGCAGTGGCTTCGGTGGACACGGCGAAATAGACCTTCCCGTCCGGGCCGGTCTCCACCGCCGACAGCACACCCAGCGGTGCGCCGTCGATTTGAGTCACCACCTGTTCCACTGAGGTTCCCCAGCTGTCATGCCGGGCGCGGCAGAGCGCCCCGCCGGAGGACGTCACCACCGTCAGCCACAAGTCGCCGTCGGCGTCGAAGGCAAAGCTGGTCAACTCGCCCTCCACCGACAGAATGGCCGCATAGTGTCCGCCGTCGGTGCGGACAAGGTCGCTCTGACGCTTTTTCATGGCCGCACCGTTGTAGGCAGCAGCGTAGACAAGGCCGTCCTGGGCACGGACGCAGTCCACGCCCAGATAGCCGCCCAGCTTCCAGCGGTCCTTGCTGTCGGCGGAGAGGGCCGTCTGCGCGGCACCGGTGTCCTGCCGCACATCCGGGGCGGTGTAGGCTTTCGGCGGCGTGTCGATGGGCCGCAGCAGCAGGCCGTACGCCAGCGCCGCCAGCATCAGCAGGGCAAAGATGTTGCTGGCCACCCGGAAGCGGGTCATCAGAGCTTCCCGCTCGATGGCGGCCTGTGCTTCCAGCTGGGCCTTCCGGCGGGCAGCGGCAGCAGACGTGCGCTGGGCGCGGCGGAGCCACCGGTCCGCAAAGAGGGCCACGTTCGGCCCCACCGTGATGGATGCAATGAAGAGGAGCAGTACCAGCTCTACGAATCCAATGCGCATGAACAGTTTTTCCTTTGTATTTGTCAGATTTCGGGGAAGTCTTTTATCATTGTAGTATAGCACACTTCGGCTTTTCTGCGCAAGATGAGGCCAAGCTTGACAGCCCCCGAAGCGGCCCTTTATAATCAGGGCAGACACGAAACGCACCCACTGGGATGTTTTCCCAAAAAATCTACTCAAACTTCACAAAAATTCCTAATTGATAGGGTATGATAGACTTGAACGCAGTATACAGTTCCGCCGGGCTGGCTCTGAGCAGCCTCCGGCGCTTGAGAGATAGAAGCTTTTAGGAGGAATGCCTTATGGCAAAAATTCTTATCGTTGACGACGAGCCCCGCATCCGGGAGCTCATCCGGGAGAATTTACAGTATTCGGGCTACACCTGCGAGGAGGCAGGGGACGGCTCTGCCGCCCTGTCGCTGCTCACCGGCGGCGGCTACGATCTGGTCATCCTCGATTTGATGATGCCCTTCATGGACGGCATGACCTGCCTGCGGGAGATGCGCACCCTCCGCATCAACACCCCCGTCATCATCCTGACGGCCCGCGGCGAGGAGTACGATAAGCTTGCCGGCCTCGAGGGCGGCGCTGACGACTATGTGGTCAAACCCTTCTCCCCCCGGGAGCTGGTGGCCCGTGTCAAGGCTGTGCTCAACCGCACCATGCCCCGCACCGAGGCTTCCGACAGCACCATGACCTTCGGGGAGCTGTCCATCGACACGGCCAGCCACACCGTCAAGGTCTCGGGCGAGGAAGTGAGTCTCACGCCCAAGGAGTTCGACCTGCTGGTCTTTCTGGCCTCCAACAAGGGGATTGCCCTCAGCCGCGAAAAAATTCTGCAGAAGGTGTGGAACTACGACTACTTCGGCGAGGACCGCACCGTGGACACCCACGTCAAGATGCTGCGCGGCCATCTGGGCAAGTGCCGCAGCTACATCGCCACTGTCTGGGGCATCGGCTACAAGTTCGACCCCGACGCGGCGCGTTAAGCGGAGGCTCTGCTCTTCATGCGGCAAACGAGCAAAACACGGCGCACCATCGGCATCCGGGGCCAGCTCATGGGCTTTCTGTGCTTCATCTGCCTTTTGCTGGTGGGGCTGTTCTGGTTTCTGAGCACCCAGCTGCTGGAGCCCCTCTACACCACCCATATCCAGAAACAGCTCACCGAGCAGGCTGAGGCCATCGTGGCCCGGATGGACGAGGCCATCGGGAAGGGCGAGACCCTCTCCTACTGGGCCTTCGGCAGCCGGCTGTACGTCAACAACACCTTCTTCAACGCGCTGCGGGACGACATCTTCGAGCTGGGCGGGATGAGCAGCTTCTGCATCGACATCTCCGACACCACCCTGCGGCAGATCTTCAAGGTGGATAACCTGTCCTACTGCAACCTTCACCGCACCCGCCCCACCGACACTGCCGACGAACAGACCGCCTACACCACGGCCCGCGCCATGCGGCAGCTCTGCCGGGAGAGCGGCGGCACAGTGGTGCGGAAGATAAACCCGCCCACGCCCTCCGGCTCCGTCCAGCTGATGGTGGGCCGGATGACCTCCGACGGAAATTACACTGTGCTGGTGACTACCAGCCTGATGCATGTGGCCGAGGCCGGCAAGGTGCTCAGCACCGTCCTGCCGCTGGCTGCGGCCCTCATTTTCGCGTTCTCGATGTCGGCGGCATGGTTGTTCAGCGAGTGGTTCACAAAGCCTCTGCGCGCCCTCTCCGGGGCTGCACGGCAGGTGGCGCAGGGCAACTACGCCGTCCATGTGGACTCGATGCGGAACGACGAGCTGGGCGACCTGGCCCAGGAGTTCAACCACATGGCAAAAGAAGTCCAGCACGCCTCCCAGATGCAGCGCGACCTGCTGGCCAACGTCTCCCACGACCTGCGCACTCCGCTCACTCTCATCAAGGGCTATGCCGAGACGGTGCGCGATCTGACCGGCGACGACAAGAAGCACCGCGACGAGCAGATGAACATCATCGTGGACGAGACCGACCGTTTGACGGCCCTTGTTTCCAGCGTCATGGAGCTGAGCAAGGTCACGAGCGGCGCACTCAAGTGCGAGAAGGTCCACTTCGACATGGGCCAGCTCTGCGATGAAGTCAGCGAGCGTTACGACGCCGTCTGCGCCCAGAACGGCTGGCAGCTCAAGCTGGAGATTCCCGACGAAGAGCTTCCGGTCTGCGCCGACCCCGACATGATGCAGCGCGCTCTGCATAACCTTTTGGGCAACGCCATGCACCACATCGGCGAAGACGGCATCTTCGTGCTGCGGGCGCTGCGCTGCCCCGAGGGCGTCCGGGTGGAGGTGGAAGACCACGGCCCCGGCATCTCCGCCGAGGACCTTCCCTATATCTTCGACCGCTACTACCGCTCCCGCTCCGACGCGGGCAAGCAGGGGACCGGCCTCGGCCTCTCCATCACCAAAGCCATCTTCCAGCAGCACGGTTTCCGCTTCGGCGTCCACAGCACTGTGGGCAAAGGCACTGTGTTCTGGTTCATCATGACCGATACCGAGGAAGTTTCCTCATAAAAAGGCGGGTCGCAGTCCGTTGGGACTGTGACCCGCCTTTTTTGCTATTTTTTCTGGCAGTACACCACTACCCTCGCTTTTCCGCCGGGGGTGCAGGTGTAGAGCACGAGGGGATAGCCGCCCTCCCGCAGGGCTTCGGGTTCTTCGGGCGAGACCTGCGCAGTCCGCTCCACAGTATACACTGCCTCAGCGCCGTCCTGTGAAGTGAAACGCACCTCGTCGCCCTCGGAAAGGCTGCTCAGCCGCCCGAAGTGCGATTTGTAATTGTGAGCCGCGATGACAAGGTCTCCGCCCGCCGTACTGCCGCATTGACGGCAGGGCGAGACCTTGAGGTTCGCTTTGCTCCACTCGGTCTGCACTGACAGCTCCAAGCCCAGAGCGGGGATGGTCAGCACCCCCAGATACTCCCGCTCGATGCTTGACGCCGGGGTTTCCGAAGCCGATTCCGGCCCAGACTCTGCATCTTCCGTGGGCAGGCTTTCCGCGCTGTCTGCGGGCTGTTCTGTCTCCGACACTGCCGCGATGCTCCGGCTCTGGCGCAGCTGGCTCACCGCCGAAGCAGCCTGAGCGCCTGCCCTTGCATCCTCGAGCCGGTCGTAGACGTAGAGGCAGACCGCTGCCAGCACCAAGGCACTGCCCAGCATCAGGCAGAGCCGCTCCATCACCAGCCTACGCATCGTGTCTGCGCTTCCGGCTCAGCCAGAGGCCAGCCGCCACGAGGGCGATGCCCCCGCCTGCCAGCACCGGCACGGGCCAGAGCAGCTGGCCGGTCTGGATGAGGGTCCCCACCGGTTCCGGCTCCGCAGCCGGGATGACTTCATCCGGCATCTCTGCCGAGGGTGTCGGCGGACGGATGACCGTTATCTCACCCGGCTGCTCCACCGGCTTCGGGGTCGGCGTCGGCTTATCCGGCACATAGGGCGGCGTCACCGGCGGGGGAAGGGGGTCAGTGCTGCGGTAGCTGTTCCTGAAGAGCAGTTCCGTCTTTGCCCCGTCGTCCCCATCCCGCCGGACGGACACGTGTCCTTTCAACTCACCGTCGGTGTCCCACGCCACCATGACTTTCAGGTAAAAGACGGTGTCGTCGTAGTCGGCCCGTTTCCGTCCGCCTGCGTCCTGAGTGACCGTATACTCGTATATGCCGGGTGCGGTGTAGACGATGGCATCAAAAGTCTTCGTCAGAGTCTTGTCGTCGGCGGCGCGGCAGTCCCGGGCCGGAAAATCCAGCTCAGCCTCGTCGTCACAGCCTTCCGGCATCGGCGCGCCGTCCAACGCGGTCAGCCGCACCGTCAGCGTCTCGTCCGCTGCCTCTCCGGTGCAGCGGACGGACGCCTCCAGTTCCAGCTCCGCCCGCTGGTCTGCGGCCAGAGCGGGCAGGGCAGCGCTTACCGCAAGCGCTGCTGCCAGCAGGGCCGCCGCCATTTTCGGGAGCCTTCTCATGATAAGCTCTCCTCCTTTCCGTTTTGCAGGTCTGACATTGGTTCCATCCGGGCCAGCACCACCGTCCGCGCGTCGGTGTACTCCCCCGAGCAGGTAGCCATCGCCAGGAACTGCGCTCCTTCCGGCTCCTCTTCCAGCACACGGAGCGCCTGTGCATCCATCTGAAGGGCATTCTCCTCCACAAAGGGGAGCAGCCCGCCTGCGTCTGCCTGCCACTTGCCCGGGGCAAAGATGGCCTGTTCCGACGCAGGCACCACAAGGCAGGCCAGCACTTCCAGCCGATAGCTCCCGCCGGGCAGCGTCAGGGTTCCGGTGGTGTTCTGGCGGAAGAATGCTCCGTCCTTGTATTTGTCGAGGTCGCCGAACATCCGCCCGTTCTCCATATGGTGGCCGTAGAGCAGGGAATACCGCCCGCTGAGATCCGCGTCGCAGTCAACATCCAGAAAGATGCTGCCCGCCAGCGCAAAGTTGCCGTAGACGTCGGTGTTCAGATAGGTGAAATTGCTCTCGCCCTGCACCACCGGGTAGTCGATGGCCGTGCCGTCCAGCGTCAGCCACCCGCAGACATCGGGGTTGATGTCCCGCAGCTGGCCGAAGGAGAGGCTGTTGTCCTCCTGCGGCTGGGGCTTGAAGGCCAACAGCCCGGCCTGCACATTGTCGGCAGCGGCGTACACCCGGCTGTTGTCCCACAGCGCATAGCCCGACCAGACCACCGCCAGCAGCACCAGCAGAGCCGTCACCCCGTCCAGCAGGCCGTTCGCCGCCCGCAGGGCCATCTTCTGCCACTGGATGTTCCTCACCTCCCTTGTCTTATTTCCTCCGCGCTTACTTCTGATGGCGGCGGCGCAGGGTCAGCAGCAGCCCGACGCCCGCAGCACCCGTCAGGGTGAAGAGATAGGGTGCGCTGTCCAGCACCACACCGGCATCCACGGTGCCGCCCTTGGTGTTGGTGAAGCTTGCCTGCTCGACCGCCTCATCCACTTCGCCCTCGGTGCCAGTCTCCGTCGTCACATAGTTTGCGACCGGCGTCTCAGACACCTTGTACTCGACACCGTAGGGCAGGTTTTCGATGTGGATGGTATCGTCGTCTTTCAGATAGAAAGTCGCTTCCGTTGTCTCGCCGGGCCTGATCTTGATCGAGGCGGGGTTCGCGTCATAACTGCCGCCGGTGATGGCGTAGCTGTCCTGATAGGTCTTGCCCTCCTCACCGGTCAGCTGCACCGTGAACTCGAAGTATTTGTCCTTATTGCCCATGATGCCCTCGACGTTCTTGTGGACTTCCAGCTCACCGGCAGAGTAGAGGTTGTCGAAGTCGTCCTTCTTGCCCTCGCCGGTGGACTCCGGGTCCTCGGTGTGGACAGCGGCAATGCGGAGCTTGCCGTCCTGCTCGATGACCGTCACCCGCAGCAGGATGGCGTCGCCGTAGTAGGTCACGCCTGCGCTGTTGCCCGCCGCCTCATGGATGATGTAGGTGTAGACACCCACGCTGTCGTACTCGGGCAGGTCGATCTTGATCTCCTTGGTCTTGGTGGTGCTGCCGGCCTCGCCTCTCAGGTAGCTCACCGTGCCGATGGTGGGCATCGGCATATTCTCCGGGGTGATGTTGTCCGACGCATCGGTGACATTGTCCGCCTCGATGTCGAAGCTGAACGTCTCCGCCGGGGAGAAGGTCCCCTCGTTGGCCAGCTCGTAGTTTTTCTTGATGACCACGCTGTCCATGTCCGCATACGTCTCGCCGCTGGCCGCAAAGGCGGGCATGACGCTGACGCCCATGGCCAGAGAGATGGAAAGCACCCCTGCGAGAAGCTTTTCTGCCTTGTTCTGTTTCATCCTGAAGTTCCTCCTATCTTGTCCTGTATGGTTTTTGGCGGCTCAGAGCCCCCGCCGCCGGATGAGGGTGATGACTTTTGCCTTGACCGCACTGCACTGCACCGGGCCGAAGTCACGGCTGTCCTCGGCCTGTGTGCGGCAGTCACCCAGAATGAAGACGCTGTCCTCCGGCACAGCGTAGGGGTAGCTGAGCAGAGATTTTGGGTAGGTGGGGTAGAGGATGCCGCCGCCCTGTGCCGAGCCGTTGACCTCCACAACGCCGCTCTCGCTCAGGGTCACGATGTCCCCGCCCCGGGCCAGTACGCGGCCCACCCGCAGCCTTCCCGAGCGCTCATATACCACGACATCATTCTTGGCATAGTCTTTTTCCAGCCGGCAGCCCAGCACGAGGTCGCCGTCCTTCACGGCGGGGAACATCTCGCTGCCGGACGCCTGCGTCACCAGATACACCTGCGTCAGAAGCACCCAGAGCACGGCGGCGAACACCGCCAGCCGCACCGCCAGACTGCGCACTTCCCGCAGCAGGGGGCTTTTTTCCGGCTTCGCCGGTCCAGACAGGTTCGCTTCCGGCGTCCCGGGCGGGGCCTCCGGGGCAAGCGCCTCGTTTGGTTCCTTCACTCATCTTCCTCCTTCTTTCTGTTTTTGCAGCCCAGAACGGCCGCACCGGCACACAGCATCAGCGGCAGCCCGAAGAAGTCTGTCTCCACGCCGGTGTCCGGGGCCATATCGGCCAGAACGTAGTGGGCATAGAAGTTGACGACGCCGTTTTCCAGCTCTTTGTCGGTGGGCTCATAGCCCTCTTCCCACTCGTCCTGCGATACCTTTTCCTTCGGGTCCGGCTCATCCGTCACCGAACCGGGGAGCTCTTTGTACCAGCCGTCAAAGACATAGCGCGCACCGCCGATGTCGAGCTCTTTTTCGATGTCCGCTGTCGTCTCTTCCACCCGCTCGCCGCTCTGGTACTCGCGGCTTTCCCGGATGCTGTAGTCGTCCTCGCCCGGGGCGCGGACGTTGAACCGGGCCGTGAAGTTTTTCCTGCTCTTGACGCTGATGATGCAGTCGATGTGCTTATCCGGTTTTGTCCCGTTGTTGCGCGAGATCTTGTACGGCGTCACCACGATGCTCTCCAGATCGTCCTGCGTCAGCCCCGTGATGCCGGTCTGCTTCTCGATGGTGTCCTTATACTCGTCCCATATCTCATCGACGACCTCGTCCCAGTAGTCATCGCCCGGTTTCAGCGACCATACGTCGCCAGTCGCGCCGCCCGGCCACGATACAACATGATCTGACACATTTGTCAGGATGTTCTTGCCGTTATCTTCCCATGCCGCGCCGTAGGTCTTCACCTTACCGACCCACTTGCACTCGCTGTTGTCCGGCGCCCACTGGCTGGGGTCATTGCTGCCGGGCAGGCTGGTGGGGGTCTTGAGCAGGAAGACCGCCGCCGACTCCTCCTGAGTCCGATCCCCCCAGCCCGGTGCATCCTCATCAAGTTCGTCCGCAGGAAGGGCATTTTTATCCTCGGCTACGCTGTCGTCGGCCAAGTCGGCATCTTCCTCAGAGAACATGTCTTTTTCGGGCTGCTCTGCCTCATCCAGAGGCGTTTCATCCTCGGCAACGGGCCGTTCTTCCGACAGCTCCGGCAGAACGGCGATGTCTTCTTCCTCGTCTGAAACAGGCTCCTCCTGCCGGGTCTCATCGTCGATGAAACAGGCGTAGAGGCTGCACTCGCTGTCCGCTTCCGGCCAGAGCAGTCCTTCATCCGGCACGAAGCGGACCGCCTTCCCTTCGTCGTCCCGGCTGTACCAGAAGCGGAAGCTCTTTCCCTCCACCTCCGGCTCTTCGGGCATCAGAAGCTCTTCGCCGCTGCCCACGGTCTGTTCCGCGTAGGGCAGGCCGCCGTCGGCCTCGTCCGACTCGCTGAGCCAGAAGAGGTATGTCATCTCAAAATGCTCGTCCGCTTTGACAGCCCCGCTGTCCGGCGTCGGCGTCTCGTCGGGCAGCCCGATGTCGTCGAGCCCGTCCACCACGACGGGGATGCCGCCTTCCGCAGGCAGAAGCACCGGCTCGTCTGTCCGGATGTCCTCTTCTTCGTCCCAGGCAGGCTCGTCCTCTATTTCCTCGTCCCATGTCTGGTCCGGCACGCTGTCCGTCCGCTCCGGTCCCTCGGCAAATGCGGGCAGCAGACAGCCGCACAGCAGCACCAGCACGATGCACAGTGCTGCGGCGCGCAGTGTCAGCCTCCTCCGTTCCAGTCGATTCCGCATACAACAGCCCTCCTTCATTCTCGCTCCCGGCGGGGATGCCGCCCTTTGCGTTATCAGGATACCGTTTACCGGACACGAAGGATGTCATTGCGTGCCAGTGCAAAAAATTTTACGCATGAAAAAACCGCCGCCGGGGTCTTTCGACTCCGGCAGCGGTCTGCTGTCTCCGAATTTTCGGTTTTCAGGTGCGGGTGGTGGCTTCCATGCAGTGCTCTGAGGGGGCGTAATATTCCATCAGTGCAATGTAATTCTCGCAGTGGTGGCAGAACGCCGCCCGGATGGCGTCGTCGGGCGCGCTCTTCATTGCCACGAACATCAGGATGTACTTTGCAATGAGGCTCACAGCCTCGCTCTCGAGGCCATAGCAAAGGCCCACGGCCAGGATCGGCACGACGATCTGCTGCGCACGGATGGGGATATTCTCCACATCGACCCGCTTGAGCACGGCACGGCTCATGGTGGATGCCGCCCAGACGGCACGGGAGATCTTCCAGTAATCCATATTCTTCAGATGGGTAAGGGTGCGCAGCCGCTGGATGACCTCGCCATCATCCAGAACTTTGTTCTGCGTGACCTCCTTCTCCGAGCGGATGAAGGCGCACTGTATCATGTCCATCAGGGCGGCTTCGTACTTCTCATGGTAGTTCTCGCGGGAGATGAAGTACTCCTCCATCCGGAGCATGACTTCGTTCGTCTCTTTGTCGGTCGCCAGCCAGCTGAAGTCCAGCGGCGTCGGGCCGAAATCATTCTTGCCCATCTCGTTCAGGTCTTCCAGCTCTTCCTCGTTCCGGGTGGAGGGAAGGAAGCGGTCGTTGCCGTTCCGGTGGAAGCTCCACTCTTCGGGCAGAAGATGCGGCACGATGTCGCCGCTGGAGATGATGTTGAAGATGTTGCTCTCGCCCCAGCTCTCTTTCAGGCTGCCGTCGGCGTTGTGATTGTTGTCGTAGTCCTGCTGCAAGTCGGGGTAGTCCTGCGGGCCGAGGGCCACCGGTGTCGCAAAGGTGTAGACGAAGACATTCTCCCGTTCCAGTCCGGGCAGCTCCTTGTTGACACGGGCAGCGAGAAGGTTCGCCACTGCCGCACCGCGGCTGTAGCCGCCCATCCAGAGCTTGACGACGCCCAGCCCCCCCTTTTGCTGAGCTGCCGCCAGATAGTTCTTCAAATCGGCAAACACCTCATGCACCGGGATGATGAAGCCGCTGTGGGCGTGGCCCGCGCCGGTGTGCAGATTACTCACCCACTCGCCGCCATAGCCGCCGCCGCGCAGGATGAGCGCCACGATGGTGGTGCGCTTCCCGTTCAGAGTGATGGTCTTGCGGGCCGTGGACCAGCCCACGAAGTCGCCCGCCTTGCCTACATCGACATCATAATAGCGGTATTTCACGTCGCCGAAGCCCAGCTTGGTATAGGCTGCATCGAGGCTGTCCTCGCGGCCCACGTCCCCGTTGACCCAGTATTTCGCATCGCTGGTCCATGTATTGAAAGCAGCCGCCACCATGCCCAGCGTCGCCAGCGCCAGCTGGTGGTCGTACTGGATGGAGCTGTGCGCAAAAAAACTGTCGCTGTAGTAATACTCGTGCTCGATGTCCATCTGGCTCAGCTCGCTGCGGAAGGACATTGTATAATTGCCCGCCGGGACTGCCCGGCCCACCGTCTGGCTTTTTGCCGCTGCCTCAGCCCGGGGCAGTGCCAGCCCGGGCGCAAGAGCTGCACTGCAAACCAGCGCTTTACAGAAATCACGTCGTTTCATGGTCTTTCCCCCTTGCTGCTTTCATAAACCTCTGACATTTCTATCGTATAGGTGGTTTGCTATAGTATACCGTATTTTTCCAGCGGATTCAATCATCAACTCTGCCGATTGGGTATGTAAAAACCGGACAGCATCACTGCTGCCCGGTCATTTTCATATTCTCAGAGAAGCTGCGGGTCCATCTGGCGGCAGAAGTCCACGATGTGGTGGAACATCTGCTCGACCGCCGGAGCCATCGCCGTGGGGCGCTGGACGGCCAGACCCACCACCCGGTACTCTTCCGGCTCGATGGGGTAGATCTTGACCGCCGCCGTGCAGCTGCGCAGCAGCATCCGGGGCATGATGGAGATGCCGAGACCCGCCTCCACCATGGCGATGTTGGACTGGTCGTCGATGACGTGGCAGCGGCGCTCGGTGGAGATGGAGTATTTCTTGAGGAACTGGCGCATCTCGGCGTCGGTGGCGTCGCACTGGACGACAAAGCTCTGGCCGTTCATCAGCTCCGGCGTCATAATGCCGTTTGGCGGTTCGGGCCAGTCCTGCGGTACGATGCAGAGCAGCGGCTCACGGAACAGCTCGGTCAGGTTGAACTCCTCGCGGCAGCTGGCGGACAGGAAGGCCAGGTCCACCTGACCGGTGCGCAGCCACTCCTTCACGTCGTCGTAAGTACCCTGATAGACCTCGACTTCGATCTGGGGGTAGCTTGCCATGAAGCTCTTGAGGATCTGGGGCAGCAGGCCGGCGCAGACCGAGTTGAATGCCCCCAGCTTCACCTTGCCCTTTTCCAGGCCGTTGAGGCGGGCAATGCTCTGCTGCAGGGCCTCGTCGCTGTTGAGCACCGCCCGGATGGACGGGTAGAGCGAAGCGCCATAGCTGGTCATGGTCACGCCGTTTTTGCCGCGATTGAATAAGGTAAAGCCAAGCTCAGCCTCCATCACCGCGATGGCATGGCTGATGGCAGAGGGGGTCAGATGCAGCTGCTGGGCCGCTTTGTTAAAGCTGCCCTGACGCGCGACTGCATCGAAAATTTCGTAAGAAAACAGCGTCATGTCCCTAGCCTCCTTCCGTTTTCAGTTCGGAGACGCCCGTTCTTCTGTGAATCTTTTTCACCTTGAGGATGTCTTGCATCAATTTTCTTTTTGAGTGTACTATCCCATCTCCGCTTTGTCAAGCATCCAAACCTTAATTTTGGACGTTGAGCCAAATTTCTGCTTTTGAAACGCCATTTATAAGGTATATTGCGCCCTTTTCCGTTCCAGTATTTTCCTGTTTTTAACAAAAAGACCGACAGCCTTCTATCCCGGAAAGCCGTCGGTCTTCTGCGTTCTACAGATGTTTTTACTCGAGCACCAGCAGCAGGCTCATCTTGATGCGGCCCTGCGCCGTGACGCCGTGGAGACCGTTCTTGTCGAGACGGAAGCTCTCGCCTGCGTTCAGCTCGTAATTCTTCTGAATCTTCTTCATTTTTGTACCTCTGACCTCTAAATTTTTTGAAAAAATCACAGGTACAAGCCCCAAAACCGTATAAAACAAAAAGACGACAAACCGTTCGTTTCAGCGATTTGTCGTCCTTTTGGTGCGCTCGAGGGAACTCGAATCCCTGGCCCTCTGATTAAAAGAGCCCCTCGGGCTGAGCACTCTGATTTTGAAACTTTCGAGTTTGCGTTATTTTTGTGCAAAGCATCATGATTTTCTGCCCGGCAATTTCTGCACCCTTTGTCGTATTTTGCAAGTCAGAGTGCCCATTGCATCCCTTGAAACCGTGCAAAAACAGTGCAGAAACCGTGCACTTACTCTGGGACAAATAAAAAATGATGATTTTTGATCCATGACTTGGTGGCGATTTGAGTGACCACAGAGGTAAATTTGATACACGGGAAGAAAAATGCCCACTCGTCTGAGAAGTTCTCAGGGGAGTGGGCATTTCTGCGCAGGCGGTTAATATAATTTCGATTATGATAATTCAAATTATATTAACTCGTTCCAATAAAATATTAGTTCTGCCAATATTTCGGTTTGCAAAGCGATTTTACTTTCTACTTTCTTATAAACTGATACACTCCATATTGCGGAGATTCGACAATGCCAAGACGACGGAGATCCCGGATGATGGCATTGGCACGAGAAATCTTCACATCGAAGAATTGAGCCACATTGATGGAATGAAAAGAGTATTCGTATCTGTATCTTTTGAAAAGCCCTAAAGTTTTCTCTTTTGTTCTGCTTCCAAAGTTAGTCCCATCCAGCTGATTTTTGAAATTGGCTACCTCGCTGTCCATATCCTCTTTTTCTGAGGTTGCCACTTTTTCTTGGGAAGTTGCCACTTTTAGGGTCGAGGTTGCCACTTTTTCTTGCGGGGTTGCCACTTCTAGGGTCGAGGTTGCCACTTTTTTTGAAGAAGTCGATACTTTTGCAGGCTGAGCCTCCACACTTTCCATACTGACCTGTGCCGGAGTCGCTACACTTCTATTCGGCAGTGTGACGATAAAGAAATCCGAATCCGAGTAGAAGGTCGGCTTCTGGGCTACTTCCACATAAGAGTTCAGGATGCGGTCAATGCCGCTGCCACGGCGCTCCATAAAGCCAAGCCGTGAGAACACATCCGAGATCACCTGATTGCGCCGCATAGACGGAATGTGCCGGATATCCATGTCCTGCACCCTGCGGCCATTCATCATACCGCCCGGTGAAGTGATCTCCAGTCGGTCATCGAACACTTCTACATGAATCTCCGAACCAAGAATCTGGTAATTCCGATGGATCAGCGCATTGACCAGCACCTCACGAACGGCCTTATACGGGTAGTCACTGCGTTCTTCACGGGTCATACCACGGATACTCCACGGGTTTTTGCTGTTGTTGCGAACAAAATCTTCCGCATTTTGCAGCAGCGTGATCAGACTTGCACCCTGAAATTCCTTGTCATCCAGAGCATCTTCTTCAATGCTGCCCTTGTAGTTGCCTTTCCAGCGCGTGCAGAAAATACGGGATTGTTTCAGAACGCCTTGATCGCAAAGCAGCAGGCCGCCATTCGTGATTTGTCCATCATCTGTTACCAATCCTGCGGAGGGCAAGTCTTTTTCAAGATCGAAATCCTCTTTTTTCAGATTCTTAAACGTCGCGGCCAGCAGTGTAAAACTGACATCACCCACTCGATAAGAACTGGGCAGGGCATCAAAGGTCTGGTTCATACCTTGTAGGATCAGCTCGTTCAGTTCCCGTGAAGTGGCTTCTTCGGACTGGTCGCCATGCCGCACATAGGCCGTATGGGAACCGTCAAAGGCATAATAATATGGATACGCCGGGCCGTCCTGTACTTCCAAATCAACGCAGGACTTGCCCTCTATTTCGACCTCCCGCACCCGATAGCGCGGCGTAGGGTCAATGCGGACTTTGATAAGTTCCGTCAATCTGCTCACCACAGCCTGCGGATTTTCCAATCCTACGACCTCACGCGGCTCATTCTTTACGCCAAAAATCAGGTGTCCGCCCTCGGTATTGGCAAATGCCGACACGGATTTCAGCCAGCTGCGCGGCTTTTTCTCTTCAAGGCGTTCCTTGTAATCAACATGAGAGGCTTCAATGTAATGGTCGAGGGGAAAAGGCATGGTATCACCTGCAATTCAGTTCAATATCGTTCAAGCGTATTATACCGTATTTTATTAGTATATTCTACCACTTTATGCGGTCACATGGGTGGCATTCTCTTTCACCGAATTGATCGTTTCCATCAGTTCTCCGCCCATTTTGCCATCAAACAGGCGGGTAAACAGGATGGGCTGGTCGAAGGGCGGTTTCATCAGGACGGCTTTGCTTTCTACATAGCCGTTCTGCTCAATGTAATGGATGACCTTCTGCACGAAAGCGATCTGCTTTGCATTCAGCGATTCATCGTTGATGAACTTGGAGAATGCCTGCATGGCGGCTTCGTGGTCGAGCTTTGCCACCTTGCGCACCAGCAGACCAAACGGAGTGTCTTTGAACTCCCGGGCATAATCTTCTTTACTGCCCAGTTCGCTGGTGAAGATGTGTTCCAGCTCGGTGTAGTCGCCCTGAGAAAGTGGAATGTTCTGGGTCAGCTTGTGGATGGCCAGCGTATCGCTGCGGTGCTCCATGATGTAGCGGTTCACACGTTCCCGGTACTCGCCGAAATCGTAGCCGGAATCCAGCGCTTTGCCCTCGGTCTGTTCCAGTACCGGGTCGGCAAGGGCCGTGTAGACAGGCTTTTGCCCTTCTACACCGTCCACCAGAAACTTGATAAGCTCCCGCAGTTCCTGTCGCATTTCCTCAAAGCGAAGCAGATCGTGCGAGGTCAAAAATTCGTCCGTCTGCACCTCCCGGATGAGGGACAGCTTTGCCTGCACCTGTGGGATGGTTGCTTTCTGCTCCAACAGGGCGGCGGTGTTTTTCAGCTGCCGCTGTGCCCGCGTCAGTCCGGGCAGACCTTCCAGCTCACAGAGCACCAGACCGTACACAAAATTATCGAACCGCTTGGCCGCTTCATCCTTGTCGTCCAGCGAGATAAGCGGTGCGACTTCCCGCATCAGGGTGCCCTTGTCTGTTTCGCTCAGAGCGGTGAAGGCTTCCGGTTTCTGGTAGTGTTCCACGGCCTTCCGGTGCAGGCGCACAGAGACCAGTTCCGGGTTCAGAACGCCCACCTCAGCCCGACAAGTTTCGGTAAGGATATTGCGCCAGCACTGGTATTTTTCATCCGTGTATGCACCATCCTGCAGTGCGGCGGCGATCCGCACCTGCTTGCAGAAAATGCTCTCGGACAGGCTTTTGGTGTCCGCGCTCTCGTAGCCGTTGGGTTTCTGACGGAAAAATTCAAAGTTGCCGCAGTAGTCAAAAATCAGAAACCGTCGTTTGCCCGTATACTCGCCGTCGATGGCATCCACGCAAGCAAGGGACGGGCAGAGCCGCGTACCACGGCCGATCATCTGCCAGAACTTCGTTTTGCTGCGCACTTTTTTGAAGAACACCAGATTCACACACTCCGGCACATCAATGCCCGTGTCCATCATATCCACCGAGACCGCAATAAACGGTGGCTTGTCCGGCTGCTTGAAGTCGTCAATGATGGACTGTGCATAGGCGTCGTCGCAGACCACCCGCTGGATGAATCCCGGGTACTGGGTCTCCAGCTGCGGGTAGAGCTTGCAAAACCGCTCCCGGATGAACTCCGCATGGCGCTTGTTCTGGGCAAAGATGATGGTCTTGCCGATGCGGTCGCCGCCCGCCGTCTGGATGCCCCGTTCCATCAGGTCTTGCAGCACCGTGTCCACGGTGTTGGCGTTGAAGATGAACTTATTCAGCTTTTCGGATGGGATAAAGGTGGGCAGGGTGTCGTCCTCGGCGAAATCGTCCTCGTAGCGCGCCTTATCCTCCGGTGAAAGCTGGTCGTAGTGGATGCCCTCTTCTGTGAATTTCGTCTTGACCTCGTAGTTGTAGTAAGGCACCAGCACATGGTCGGTGTAGACCGCCGTGTCGTAATCGTAGGCGTAGGTAGGGATGCCGTGCTCCATCTCAAAAAAGTCGTAGGTATTACGGTCCACATCGGTTTTCGGGGTGGCGGTCAAGCCCACCAGAACAGCATCGAAATAATCAAAAATGGCGCGGTATTTCTTGAAAATGCTGCGGTGGCTCTCGTCCACGATGATGAGGTCAAAGTGGGCAGGCGAAAACAGCGGCACGCCGTCTTTGGTCTTGGCGTTGTCGATTGCGTTGAGCATGGTGGGATAGGTGGAAAACACGATGCGCGCGGCCTTATCGTCCTTGGAGGAGCACAAGTTGCACAGGGACTGGTCGGGCAGATACTTCTTGAAATCGTCCTTCGCCTGCTTGACCAGCGCGGTGCGGTCGGCCAGAAACAGCACGTTCGTCACATGGCCGCCCCGGCTCAGCACATCGGTCAGGCTGGACGCCGTGCGGGTCTTGCCGGTGCCGGTGGCCATGACCAGCAGGTTGCGCCGGAACCCCTGCGTGATGTGGGCGCACACCGCACGGATGGCGTTTTTCTGGTAGTAGCGGTCGGTGATCTTATCGTCAATTTCAATGGTGTCCAGCGGCTTTTTCTCGGTGCGGCGGTTCATCAGCTTCTGCAAGTCGTCCTTGCAGAACACCCCGCTCACAGCACGCTGCGGGCCGCTCTGCTCATCCCAGAAATAGGTGGTGTAGCCGTTGGTGGTAAACAGCATCGGACGGCGGCCAAACTTCTGCTCCAGACAGTTTGCATAAAGCTGAGCCTGCTTGCGCCCGATGTTGGGGTCTTTGGTGCTGCGCTTGGCTTCAATGACCGCCAGCGGCAAGCCGTCCTTTCCCATCAGCACATAGTCCGCATAGCCCTTCTGCCCCAGCACGCCGTTCATGTTGTCCACTTCGTACTCGGTGCGCACATCAGCGTCCGGCCCGGTGAATTTCCAGCCCATGGCCTTGAGGTCGATGTCGATGATCTTCTGCCGCGTCTCGGCCTCGGTCAGGTCGGCGGCGGTAAACGTGCGGCACTGCTGGTTCTGCTGTTTGCCCGCTGTGTATGCTGCCGAAAGGCTCTCCACCTGCTTGCGCAGGGCTTCCAGCTCGGCATCTTTTTCTTCCAGTAGGCTTTCCTGCTCCCGGATCTTCCGGGTGTCCAGCTCCACCTTCTCGCAGGGGATGACCGTTTCGTCAAAGGAGCGCTCCACATAGTCCGTGCCGTAGCAGTAATCCACCCACTGGATGAAATCGAACAGCCCCCGCAGGCTGAACACTGCATCCGCCGCCGACACGCTGTGCCCGGTATGTACCGCCAGATTGCCTGCCTTCACGATGCTGGGCAGCACGCTCCACACGTCCCGGTCCACCGCGAACCGGAAGCTCGGCTCGTGCAGCAGGGATTGCAGGTTGTCCTTGTAGGGCATGGTGATGGTTTTGTCTGCCGCATACACCCACTTCACCGCCAGCTCCAACGCCTTCCGGCACCCCACCGCGCACATCGCCGGGGAGGTGGAGAACACTTTCTCGGCCTCGATGGCAGAATTAGCAAAGAGGGAATATTCGGGGTGGGTGGAGAGATAGGAGAAGTTGGACATAAAATCACCTCTTTTGAGTTACACACCACGCATCGCACGAACAGTTTTAGTCGCTACGTCATCCAGCGCTTTTGCTGTATTGACTTCTATGGCCTCCGCAATACCTTCAATTAAAAGATTCACAAGTTCATCTATATAATCATTATTGATATAGTATTTAAGGTCTGGGTTGTCATTCATTCTGTTTTTTATAATGTCAATAATTTCTCTCTTAGAATATCCGTATTCTGTCATCCCTCATACCTCGAATCAATATATCTAATATATCCTGCCAAAATTTCTATCATTTCCTTCTGCTTTTTCAGATATAGTTTTCTTATTTTATCAACCTCCAATATTTGAGCATTTTTTCGACTTGTATCATAGAAATCTCTTACAACACATACATCGTAGTTTTCTCTCAATCCATCCAGTCTCCGCTTCAATTTTTTCAGCACACTCTCTTTATCCGTTTCTAAAATAATTGCAATCTCCCACTCAGACATCGAAGAGTAGTCTGCTGGTTCTATTCCAAACTTGATCTGAGACTCTTTCCAACATTCATCAAGTGCTATCACCGCAGTTCTCATCACTTCTATAAAGTCTTCCGCAAGTTGTTGAAGCTCTATCATTCTTTTTGATATTGCTTCAGGCATTTCCAAGAAACGACTGTCGTCCTTTATTTTTGTCCAAATGCAAAACTGCAACGCTGGTTCAAATGAGAGTCTTTCATTGTTCAATTTTATACTTCTTGGATACGGACTTTCTTGCGTCAGCATTCTATCATTCTTTATTAACTCATCATATAGTGGCTTATAAATAGTATTTTTTCTTAAAACTTCTTTTTGCGCTTTCTGCTGCATCTTTGCAACGCCTACAGAACCAGCCAAGGAAAAGAATCCACCAACAAGCGTGCCGAGCAATGCACTAAAGCTACCCTCATCCATCGGCATTTTAGGTATCATTCCTCGAACGCCATAGTAAATCAGTGCCATCAATCCAAATCCACATAATAAAACTACGATTACTGTTTTATGCTTTTGCACACCAAAACGTATTTTCATCCATTGATATTCCATTTCAACTATTCCATCCCAATTCTGTAGCCAGCACCGCCAAACACGCATAAAATGCCTGCTGCTGATGTTCCGCATCCAACTTATTTACAGCTTCACACAGATCACGTGTTGCTTTCACAGCCTTTTGAACCTCTGCATTTTGGTCTTGCCGATACTGCCACATCGTCTGCGATGGAATCGATTGATAAAAGCTCTGATTCACATAGGTCGGATTAAACATCTGATTATAGAACTGATTCATAATAGGTACTCCTCTCTTTATTTTCCAATTTTTACCTATTATATCATGCTTTGCATCAGGCGTCTATACTTTTTTCGCAATTTAGCGCAAATAATTTATTTACTCTCGTTCTTTTTCGAGTTAGTAACTTATTTGTTCAATTTATCTTTTCACTGTTACATTTATTTCTCTTTGATAGCAAAAGGCCTCACCCAAAATATTCCTGCATCAGCGCCTTTTTCATCAGTTCCAGCTTTTCTAGGCTCTGCTGTACGGTCTGCTTCTGCTGGTCTACACGCTCCACAAAGGCGGCAAAAACTTGTTGTTCTTTTATTGCTGGAATCTTCACTTCAACATTAGCAAGTGTTGTCGTATTAAGGACATGCTGTGTAGAACCAACAAGCTCTTTTTCAATTTGCCTTTTTACACTTCTTGAGTTGATTAGATTTTCCAGAAAAATCGGATTTGTAATATTGTGATCCGGCTCGATGATAATTGCATTCAAGCATTGAGCTTCATCTCCACAATAAACATTAGCTTGCCCATTTGACCCATGTCGTGCGATTAACAAGTCACCTTTATGAACCCGAGATTTCAAGTTCTTTTCATGAAACGTTCTTGTGACATATTTTAAATCTTTCAAATCAATTCCATGAGATGTAATATTCGTTGTTCGCAACATAGGAACCCCAGTATTATCAGTATAATATTTCTCACAGGTTCCAACAAATCCAACCTTAACTCGTCGCGTTACTTCTTTCAATTTTTGCGGTCGGATTGAAGAACGTTCTCCAAACATCTCCACAAACCGCGCCTTTACCAGTTCGTCCAGTTTAGCAAGCTGCTGCTTGCGGAGAGAAATCAACTGCTCTAACTTTTTGAATTTCTCTGCAATCTTCTTTTGTTGCTCAATGCTTGGCACGGGGATTTCTGCATTCATTAAGTCTTTTGTGCCTAGTCTTGGCATTTTTGCACCAGCGGTTTTCGATACTGCCCAAGTGACAAAACTATCTGACCGAAGAAAAGCTGCTAAATAATCTTTATTTAACACACTGGCATCAGGGCGAAGCGGAAGCAATTCGGATGTGGAAAATCCATCTTTTGGGGGGAGAACAACCTTGTTCAAATTAGGACGGAGCTTTGAATACAAAACATTTTCTGTGTCAAACTGAATAATTGAACCGTTTAAATCATCTTCACCCACATACTTATACTCTATCACTCGTCCCGTTTGTTGCTCCACCATATCAAGATTTAGAAGCCATGCACCTTGACGTTCGATGTTTTTGGTACTCGGCGAGACTTTGCAAACCTCTCCCAACTTCGCCATCACACCATCTCCTCCAACTCTGCCAGACCCTTGGTGATCTCCATTTCCAGCTCGTGCAGGTCGGACAGAATTTCCGTGGTCGAGGGATACTCCACCGGCACATACTCGGTCTCTTTGTACTTATTGATGGATAAATCGTACCCGTTGGCGGCAATTTCTTCTTTGGGCACAAAGAAGCTCTGCTCGGTGCGCTTGCGGCCGGTTTCGGCATCAAGGTTATGGAACCGGGCGATGATATCCGGGATGTCGTTTTCCTTCACCTCGGTGCGCTTGTCGTCCAGCGAGAAGCCGTCGGCTTTCATATCGTAGAACCACACCTTGTCGGTGCCGCCCGCGCCGGTCTTGGTAAACACCAGCACCGCTGTGGACACGCCTGCATAGGGCTTGAACACGCCGGAGGGCATGGAAATGACCGCCCTCAGCTGGTGGTTTTCAATCAGTTCTTTTCGGACGCTCTGGTGCGCCTTGCTGGAACCGAACAGCACGCCGTCCGGTACGATGCAGGCGCAGCGTCCGCCGGTTTTGAGCATCCGCAGGAAGAGCGCAAGGAACAGAAGCTCCGTCTTTTTGGTGTTGGTGACAGCCTTCAGGTCATCGTTGATGCTCTCGGCATCCACAGTACCCTTGAACGGCGGGTTTGCAAGGCAAACGGTGTACTTGCTACAAATGGAGTTTTGCTTCGACACGCTGTCCTTGTAGTCGATTTCCGGGTTGGTGATGGAGTGGAGCATCAGATTCATGGCCGAAATGCGCAGCATGGTGCGGTCTGTGTCAAAGCCGGTGAACATCGGCCCTGCAAAATGCTGCCACTGCTCCGGGGTCATGGTGTCCTCGTAGTGGGCGCGGAGGTACTGCGCACTGGACACCAGAAAGCCCGCCGTGCCGCAGGCGGGGTCGCAGATAAAGTCGTCGGGCGTGGGCTGCACCAGCTCCACCATCATGTCACGGATTTGCTTGGGCGTGCGGAACTGGCCGTTCTTCCCTGCCGAGGACAGTTTTAGCAGCATATACTCATACAGGTCGCCCTGCATATCAAGGTCGGCAATGTCGTGGGTGTAAAGATCCTCCAGCCCGGTGATGATCTTTTGCAGCACCTGCGGGGTGGGAATGAGGAACATGGCATCGTCCATGTACCGCGCAAAGGCGGTGTTGCCCTCATCCGGGCGAGTGGGGTCGTCCTCAATCTCCACCAGTTCGCCGTTCGCATCAAAGTCCGGCAGATGGCCATACTTCATCTTTTTGATGGCAGGGAACACCCGCTGCTGCATGGTCAGGAAAATTTCGCGGGAGTCCTTGTCCTTGAAGCGGCTCCACCGCATGGACTGCCCTGCCGCGCTGGCCGGGAAGATGTGCTCCATCTTTTCGCCCGCCATGTTCTCGAAATCTTCGGTGGCAAGTTCTTTCTCGTCCAGTGACCGGATGAACATGAGATAGGTCAGCTGTTCAATGACGGTCAGCGGATTGGTGATGCCGCCCGCCCAGATATCCGTCCAGATTTTATCTACCTTATTTTTAATGGCTCCTGTAACCATGCGTTCCTCCTGAATGTTTGCCAACCGCAAACGGTTTACATCTTGAATTTTTGGTGATAATACCACAATTTTATTATAGCAGTGTACGGTTGTATTTTCAATGTAGAGTGTTTAGCGGAAGTTGATGATAGCCCAACTGCGCCAGATAACAAAGCTGTCCTCACGTTTCGGCGGCTGAATCAGTGCACAAAATTCTTCCTGCGTGTAAACGTCCTTGATGGTTTCTTGTGCCTTTACCATCTTGATTTTGAACGGTGCTATTTCGTCCTGCTCCATGCACCAGTAAAGGAACACTTTCACCGAACGGATATAGTGGTTGACGCTGTTTGCAGTCATTCCACTATCCGTCAAGTGGATAACATACCGTTTGAATCCTGCTTCATTCACGGCTAACTGCTCATCTGACAGGAACTTCAAAAACCGTGTAATATCCATACCGATAGCCGTTCAACGTGGCTTCTGCTGTGCCAGAATACTTCTTATCGTCCAAAAAATCTTGCTTAAGATTATCAACCCGGACTGCATTCTTCTGAATCTTCTTCATTTTTGTACCTCTGACCTCTAAAATTTTTGAAAAAATCATAGGTACAAGCTCAAAAAGCCCGTATAAAATAAAAAAGACGACAAACCGTTTATCTCAACGATTTGTCGTCCTTTTGGTGCGCTCGAGGGAACTCGAATCCCTGGCCCTCTGATTAAAAGAATCAAAGGTACATCATTCGTCAAATTCCGAAAGTACGAAGAATCGCGAATTCATTCGTATTATCGCAAGATTCATATTTGCACACACCGCATTATTTGCATATAGCGGAATGCTTTGCAACTGTTATCCAGCTATTCAGGTGTGCAAAAAGTGTGCAAAAATGTGCAGACGGGCAAAACAAAGCCCAATGGACAAATCAACCACCGGTTTTATGGCAGGGTTTAGGACATCCGAACAGACACCGTTTGATATAGAAATGAGGTTC
>OGLF01000517.1_pt1 | contig 24716 bp, 23 predicted proteins | sample 1572701 | NCBI WGS metagenome assembly OGLF01 (sample SAMEA2581910, study PRJEB24529) | metagenome | biome: Human gut stool | place: China | collected 2011 | reverse complement strand
ATAGTATGTAGAGGAATAGTGCGTGGTAATTTTACAGGTTCGCGGAAGTGGATTTGTAATTTGTTAAATGGATTTACATTTAATATGTCTTTATATTCTAAAAAATGGAAAAAAGCCTTGATAGAAGCAATTTTTCGTTTTACAGTTTTGGGTTGGTATTTTTTATTGAGCATGGCAATATAATTCTCAATAAAATCCGGGGTTATATCAGAAATAACTGTAACAGGCAAATATTCAGAAAACTGTTTTAAATCAGTTCTATAAGCTTTCAGAGTTTTATTGTCCAAGCATTTGTTTGCCTCACAGTGTTCAATATATTTTTTCATAAGTTGATGTAAATTAATCATTGTAAAATCTCCTTGTATAATAATATTTTTGGTATAATGTATTTTAAGCAATTTTTAAGACATATGTTAATAGACTGAGTGGTACAATGTTATATTGTGGAAATATACACAAACATTATGCTTTTGATATTGCATGAGCAATATCAGAAACATATACTTATGGATTAGATTTGCGATGAATCATGATGATTGTATGGAGAAAATACATAATATATTGACACAACAAATAATTATAGGTCATTTGAATATGAATCTTCGGAGTGAAGTAGATGGATTTGTATGAATTGTGCAGAAAATGATTTAATAGCAGAAAATTTGATGAGAAAAAAAGGTGGTTTATTTATCTGATAATCGGTATAATAATGATTACAGGTGTTTGTTCTGGATATTTACAATATAGGCATAATATTGATGTGTATGGTGACTATGTGTGCCTCAAAGTGGCAGGCAGAGAAAGGAAAGCAGATATAGAGCTGGAGAAAAGTTCGGAGAAGATTCGGAAAAGAACCCTTCATTATCCATATATTAAACACGTTTCAAAAGATAAAAGTGTACTGAAAAGGGAATGAAACACGGAAAGGGGGAAAAGAATTGATAGAATTCAGTGAATTACTTATTGAGAGCGTAGAAGATTATAATAAGTTGTATGAATGTGTAGGCAAAGAGGCAATTGATGAACAAGCAGTAGATACATTGAAAAAATTTTTGGGAATAAAGTGCAATAGAATTGTAGTGGAATATCCATATCATGATAAGGATTTTCTTAGCACATATTATTGTTATTATTCGCAAAAATTTAGAGGATTTCCGAAAAAATGCTATCGCTTACATATTATGGGAGAAGATGAAAAATATTTTGGATATATTGTTTTGAGACCGACAGTAAAAGGTACAAGGCTTGGAACCACATATCTATCACCTCAACCATTACTAGATGAAGAGGCGTATTTGATGTTGGCAAAATATGAAGCGCATATCATGGATAATAAACGTGATATAAAGTGTTTCCCATGGATGAAACAGGAAGTTGATATAGCAGTATGTGCACATGTGGCGGCATGGACTATATTAAGATACTATGGAAATAAGTATCATAACTATGCGGATACAACTATGGGAGTCATTGCTCAGAAAATTAAAGGTGATATGGGAAGAAAAACACCATCTAATGGTCTGACTCCAGTACAAATTGCAGATTTGTTTCAGGAATATGGATTCAGTCCGATTATCCGAGGTGGAGTGAAAGAAGAAAACAGTCGCTTCCTTGATGAAATGACAGCTTATATAGAGTCGGGAATTCCAATTGTAGGATTTATATCACCAAAACAGCATGCCGTGTCAATTGTTGGGCATGGAAGTATAGATTATGGCTTGCTGGATAACTCTGACAGTGTAAATAAATTAAAAGATGAGCAGACAGGGATTATATTACATTCAAAATTGATTTCTTCATTATATGTTATGGAGGACAATTACTTTGGGTATAGAAAAGTATCTAAAGAGTTGCCAACTTCGACAAGTGATGTAGATTATAATCTATATGAAATAAAGTTTGCGGTTGTTCCGTTGTATGAAAAAATGCACCTTGTATATAATGAAGTATATGAACGTTATGTTTCATTAGTTGAATCTGAAACTATGAGTTGGGAAGATGTTAAAATTAGTAGAATTTATATGACATCAGCAAATTCGTTAAAGCGTGAGGCAGGAAATAACGAAGAAATGTGTGAAGAGTTAAGGACGATTATCCTCCGGTTAAATATGTCGAAATTTGTCTGGTGTATTGATATTGCAGGAATAGATAACTACAAAAATAATCGAACATCAGGACGTGTAATTATAGATTCTACGTGTTCAACTTATGAAAGAGAACCATGGATATTGATGCATGATGGAAGGCAGATCAGATATTATGATGAAGATGAAAATGATAACTATATAGTGGAATGTGAGATTAAGCCATATAGAATTTATACAAATAATTTGGAAAGAGTATAGGAGGTGTTTATTGTGGATAATAATGAACTCTATGTAAATGAAGTGATTGGAGCATATTTGGATACTAAGGAAGAAATGAAAGATCTGGATGAAGTAACAGTAAAAAGCCTATTCAGAACTTGTATTGAATCTATTAATCCAGAGTTACCACGTTCTTCGGTAATTATTAAATCAATAAAAAATTCTGAAACAGCCTATAGTGTAAAATTGAAAAATATTAAGTTGAATTTAAGCTTTGCACTGGACATGATTCTTGGAGTAGGTGGTGTTTTGGAAGGAAGCAAATTGATGTTGATTTTTCTAGTATTGGATGTATTGCGTACTTTTTTTTCAAATGTCACAGAAAAATTGGAAGAAAAAGATGCGTATTTAATTTATTTGATTCATAAAATGGATTATAGAAAAACAGGTGTGTCAAAAGAAGCTTTAGCAGAATATATTAAAAAGGATTCCAGTGTTCAAGAAAAGAAATATTTTGAAAAAGAGGAAGATTTGGAAGAGTCACTTAAACGGTTGGAAGATATTCAAAGTATAATGCTTGAAGGTGGTTGCTATCATGTTACAGAAACAATTCTTAATTGAAAAAAAAAATAAAGTATGATATACTAGACGAACATAAAAAAAGGAGGAGATATCGTGGCCGAACAGAAAAAATTGCTATTTGGCAAGAATGCATATGCAACAATAAAAAGTGCAAAACGAGTTGATCGTTTAACAAATACATCTTATGATGTTGTAGCTCGAAAAGCAGATGAAAGAATAGAAGAGAATAATCGTGAGTATGCAGCAACATATAAAAGAGCTGCGTTATTTTCTGCGAAATAATAGATGAATCAAATTGCTGTAATATTATTGCAATGAAAATGAAAGGTCAATCGGTTATATGCTGATTGATCTTTTTTACATGAAGACAATATATAATAGATACTAGTATACAGGCCATTTGAATCGTTAGGGTTCGGGTGGCTTTGTTTTTTTTTGATATAGTTTGTTAGTCTTAAATTCACTGCAAAGATGAAGTAGAGAGGAAATATATGATGAACGAAACAATAAAATTGCTGGCAGGAGGTATAAGTGCCATTATTCCACCTGAATATATAGGGCAGAAGCTAATTGAAAGTGGAACAGGAATACTTTGGAAAAAATTAAAAAAACGGCTTGAAGGTGATAATAATGCAGTGGGAGCAGGCTTATATGATGCTATAGAGCATAGTGTGGAGGTGTATGCCCATACCCATACACATAATAAAGATGATATAGCAGTATGTTGTGAAAAGTTATATTTTGAATGGATGAAGAATAACAGTCTTAAAGATGATTCAATCAAAAAAGCATTATCCACGCTTAGTGCACAACCAATAGGAGAAGTTCAGGTCGAAACTTGGAAAAGTTTTCTGGATAGGGAAATTTTAAAAAATGATGAACTTAGAAATTGGATAGAGCATAAAAGTATAGAAAATATTAGTTCAAAGTTAGATTGTATTAGGCAGGAAATAAAAGAAATGCCAGCTTCATTAAAGAGATGTGAAATATTAGAGAATATGTATAATATATTCGAGGATGAAGAGTATAAGATTTATATTAAAAATATGCATGATGCATATAGAGAATCTGTAATGGGCGAAAGCTTTGGATTGAATAAAATATATACAGATTTACATGCCATTATATGCGAAAACATAGAACATACAGAAAAAAAGGTTGAAAATATTGCAGAATATATATGTAAATGGCTGAAAGATAAGCAATACAGCAATGATATATATAGTAATAGTATGTTGCTTGTATATGGAGAGCCTGGCAGTGGTAAGTCTTCAGTGTTAAAGAAAGTAGTCGATGAATTAACCAATGGTGTCGAGGATAAAAAAACAATACTTCTTTCACTTAATTTATTTGAAGTAACATTTGTTGATGCAAAGACAGCATTAGATGTTGTAAAACAATATATTAAGAATGGGTATCCTTGGTTTTATGAAGCCGATAACAGATTAGACAGGATTCTTATATTAGATGGATTGGATGAAATAAAATATAAGGTTTATGAAAAGTCGCAGGAGTTGTTAAGAGAACTTGAAGGCGAAAAATGGAAGTTTGACTGTAAGGTGATAGTGAGTGGAAGAACGCAGGCAGTCAGAAAAGCAAAAGAAAATATATATAATTATATAGATGTAGAAATATTACCACTTTATATAGATGAGGATGAAAGAAAAAAATATATAAATAAAGTTGTTGATGAAAATAATTTATTAGAAATAGACCTGCGGTTAGATTATTGGGATAAACTTCAGAAAGAATTTAATATTATTCAGAATATGCCTTTACAGAACAGCAGATTTGATGAGATCAGCAGACAGCCATTGCTATTATTTCTTATTATGTGGACGGCTAAGTATTCAAATATTGATTTGATGGAATTAAAGAATACAGCAGAACTGTATGACAAAATATTTGAATGTATATATACAAGAGAATATAGTAGAAAAAAAGCCTATGGGTTAAAATATAAAGCTGAATATTCAGAGTATCAAAAAATGCTTGCTCATCTTGGTGGATGTGCATATAGGAATAACAGTAGAAGTGTATCAGCAAATACAATATATGAATATTGTACAGTCATGGATGATAAAAAATTATGTGAAAACTGGATTAAATTACATCAAGATGATAATCCATCAAAGCTTGTATTGCTTTTTTTCTTAAGAGAGAATTATAAAAATGGTAATGCTAGTAAAGGTACAATAGATGAGCAGAATACAGAGATAGAATTTATGCACAAGACATTCTATGAATATCTTGCAGCTATTGAGATAATACGCTTAATGTATGAATATACTAAATCGGATGATTATGATAAAAAATTAAAGCAAGTGTTTTATATGTTTAGCCAGAATAGAGTAGATGATGTAATAGCGGATTTTGTAAAGGAAATAATTCTGAATGAGAACCTGATGTTTGGAGATGAGGTAATAACATTAGCAAAATATGATAGCATATTAAGTGAAATAGTAAGTAGCGCATATAATGTGAATTATCCAGTGATGATAGGAACAGGTGATCTATCACAATATATATATGTCAGGAATTATCAAAATTTAAAGAATATTGTGCTTACGTATGAAAAAAGTATATCAGAGCTAATAAAAGGAACAGCTGATTTTATAAATATGAGTGAAAATAATATATATAAGCTGCAACTTGAAAATATGGAATGGAATGATGTTAATATTGCATCATGGGTGTTGGATTATTGTAATATGAGCGGAAGTCATATGGAAAATGCAATATTGAGTGGTGCCTCATTTACATATAGCAATATGCAAGATGCAATATTAATGATGGCAATGGCCGATAGAACAGACTTTAGTAATGCAACATTAGATGGAACAGATTTTACTAATGCATATCTTGCAGTAGCCAATTTTTCAGATGTTGAAATGAAAGAAACTGTATTTGATATAACGAATATAGAAGGCGGATATTTTAATGATTCAATACTTACTGATGTGAGTTTTGCAGGTGCTGATTTGACAGCTGCTAATTTTGACTATGCAACTTTAACGAAAGTTGACTTCAGAAGTGCTGATCTTACACGGGCAGATATGACCGGGGTTACAATAAATGATTGCAAGTGGGAAGCCTGTATAATGGAAGATGCCATATTAGCAGATGTAGATATAAGTTCTTTTAATCTTGAAGATGAGGCAATAGTTAAAATGCTTGCACAAGCGGATTTGTCCGATGCGATATGGGATAATGTTACGGAGAAACAGGAGAGGAGATTGTTTGAGGAGAAGGAGATATATGAGAATAAATGAAAAGTTTAAATCATGGATATGCTAGTGATAATAGCACAAGTGAAAACGATGAGGATATTAATAAAAATAACTATGTTATATTAAGAATTGTTTTGCAAGCAAAATTAAATTTGAAATAAAAAAGATATTATATTGAAAAATAAGCAAGAAATAGGCATGGGGGTTCTCTTTTATTGTATGGGATTATTAGTATAGTTAACAATGATACAAAGTATGGATAAGAATTGAATAATCTTGATGAAAAAACTGTGGAAGAAATGTTGTCAGTATGAGAGGTGAATATACAGAAACTGGAGCAGTTATGTGTGGTAATTATAGATAAAAGTAATACAATAATGTAAATATTGTAAAAAATATAGATGATGTCAAGAGGTATTTTTAACAAAAAACACTTTAATATTCTCCATGGATGATTGGTTTATATTATTGCATAAGCAGTAAGCAGAGTTTATACTATAGACAAGATAATAAGAGAAAGGATTTACGATGAATCCTGATGATTGCATGGAGGCAATACATAATATATTAGTGCATAAATTTCAAGCCATTCGAATCGTTAGGGTTCGGATGGCTTGTTGCATTAATGTAGCTTAAAGAGTGTGTGCGAAAATGAAGGAGGAAGAATTATGGACAATTCTAAGAAAAGTTTTCTTGGTGAGCTTATCAAAGGAATAATTGTGGCAATTATTACATGTCTGTTGACAGGTTTTATTACAAATCAATTTACAAAAAATGATATTGTTAAAGCAATAACAACCCGCTTTGATTTTGTTGATAGTAAAATGACATATGAAGAAGCTCTAGAACAAATTAGTCAAGAACTAAAAAATAGTCAAAAAGAAATAGAGTCCTTGAATAAAGAGTTAGATGAAAAAAAGAATTTAATAGACGAGCAAAATTCTTCAGATGAAATTAATAAGATTATTCAAAATGCAACTCAGTATTGGGATGATTCTGATTATAAGTCATGTTTGATACTTTTAAAAAATTCAAAAGTTCGTTCTACAGATATTGAAACTTTATATTTTCAATATTCTGATAAATATGTTTTGATATTGTTATCGCAGGCGGATTCACTAATTTCTCAAAGAAAATATGAGGATGCAGTTAAGATTCTTGAAGACGGCAAGATTCTTGTTAATGATGAAAAAATGATTGTTAGTAAAATCGATGATATAAATAATAGTCGTGCGATTAAATTATCTGATATCAAATTAACATCTTCAAGGTTTTTTACTGACAATGAAGGTAAATCACTGATAGATACAGTTGGAAATAAATATTCTACAGGAAATTCATTTATTACGTATGCTGAGGGAAAAACAAAATGTGGATATGGTACATTTTACCTAGGTAAAAAATACACTTCGTTGAGTGGAATTATTGCAGTATCAGATGAAAGCGAAGATAGAGATGATATTCAATTACAAGGATGGATTGAAATAGGAACAAAAAGTAATGATAAAGATTTTAATTCATTATGGTCGTCACAGATACTCAGTAGGACAACGAGTTCGATAGAAATACCAGAACTTAATCTTGAAGGTTCAGAATGGCTTGAAATAAGATATTATAATAATGGAGAGTATTATAGTCTGGCAAATGGATATCACAGTCTTAAAATAATTCTGACGGATGTAATGTTGTATGTGGATTAATAAATACTAGAAATAGTTTAAATGATAAAGTGTTTAAAAGCATAAGGTTATTAAAACCATGGAAAGGAATATACTGCTTAACCTTTTTTGTAGGGAGTGGATATATCAGTTTTTGTAATGTTTATAAAGAATATTATTTCGTAGGAGAGGTGGATGATGAAAATAAGAAAGTTACTACATAATATAAAAAATTTAGAAGCTTTGTTTAATATCATATCGTTGATAGTGATTGTCTTGATCCAAGAAAAAACAGAAGAGCCTTTAAGAACCGTATTTATAATTGAATGGTGTTTGGTAATTATATTTATGACATTGAAAGATTACAGATTAAAAATGGAATTAGAGTGCGAACAAGAAAAGAATAAAAGTGATGAGTATGCCAAAAGGGTTTTGTCTAAAATAACGCAATTGCAAGATGATAAGGCAAATTTTTTAAGAGAGAAAACATATGATTATGTTGTAACAGAAAATAATCAACCATATTATTATAATCCACATCAATATTTATATGATATATGTCAGAACTTAAGGTATACAATGGCTGATATATTGAAAACACATTGCGATTATGTGGATGTGTCGTTTATATATAAGTATGTAGCAGAGGATGAAACTTGGAAGTGGTTGTCAGGAAAATCTAGTATGAGTGATGCAATAAATTTAAATGATTTTGTTGAAGATGGAGAGTCGTTTTTTAATTATATTATAAATAATCCAGAAGAAATGCCAGCCATAATAAATGACAAATCTAACCCAGGAAATATTAAGTATAAATGTCATAGAAGAGATAGAATGTTTAATAATAAAGGGTCAGTATATGGAATTCCAATAACTTTTTTTAATAATAAACAAAAACTAGTTGATTCAATTCTAGTGATTTCAACATATGGAATTAATTTTGTAGATTTGAAATCTTCGGAATATGAAATAAATGAGTTTAAGAAGAATCTTTCTTATGAAGTTTTACCATATTATATTTCATTAATACAAGTAGAACTGGGAGCTTTATTTTTAAGACACAACATAGATAACATTATAAATATTTAGAAAGTATGCGATACATAGTTTTTTTTCCAGTTTTGAAAGGTAAAATAATTCGTACTAATAGTACTAAAATTTAAGCGGATTTCTTTGCGATAAGGTAAAATTTGGAAAAAAGTTTTTCTATGTGGTGTTTTGAGAGTAAGCGTTGGTGCGTTTATAGTTAAAATATAGAAACTATGTGGTTTTCAAACACTTTTACGGCAATGCCGCGAAAGAGGCTGAATTATGAGTCAGTTATTGTAAAAAAGAGGTTATTTAAAGATATGCTAAATTTTAAGAAATATATCCGATATAATATATAATCAAGGAAGATTTAAGATGAATTTTAAGATTGCAAGGAGACAGCAATATTATAAAAATTGTATTTGACCATACGAAGTAATTGGATTCGGATGGTTTATTTTATGCATCTTTCTGTGTGCGTTTTTAATAAACGCAAGTACACAATTCACTATAGTAGTGAAGAAAGAATTACAGATAAAACTGATATGGTTCATTGTGGAGTGAAACTGAAGGAATGTTGAGGTAAATTTGTACTAACAAACAGAAATTATGTTAGGCTATATTTAAGGATAAGGCTACAATATAATTAAAGCTTAATTAATGTCTGCTGATTTTGAGCTGGAAGCGGTTTAATCAGCAGACATTAATTATATCAAATAGAATGGGGTTATGCCCTTTTAATAGGTTAAAATATTGGATTTTCAAGGTTCATTGCACTTTATTGGAGTGTAAAGTTTTAGTGGTTATTTAAAGAAATACTAAATTTTTATGAAATATAGCCGATATAATATATAATATAACTAAGGAAGATTTAGGATGAATCTTAACATTGCATGGAGGCAAAAATATTAAAAAGATGTATTTGACCATCCGGATGAAATAGATTCGGATGGTTTTGTTTTATAATTATTAAATTGGTGGATGATTAACATGAAAAAAAAATATAAAATATCTGTTGTAGGCGCAGGGTATGTTGGATTATCGTTAGCAGTACTATTGTCACAAAATAATGATGTAAAAGTTATTGATGTGAGTGAAAAACGTATTAATATGATTAATAATAGGAGAAGCTATTTAAAAGATGAATACATAGAGAAATATTTAACAGAGTGTAATCTTAATTTATATGCAACAAAAGATATGTATGAATCTTATAAGGATGCAGAGTTTATTATAATAGCAACGCCTACGAATTACGATGAATTAAAAAGTTACTTTGATACTAGTACTGTAGAACAAGTGATAGATGATATAAGGAAGATAAATAGTAATGCTGTAATTGTGATTAAATCAACTATACCTGTAGGTTTTACACAAAGTATTAAGGAGAAAAGGCAAGATAGTCGGATAATCTATAGTCCTGAATTTTTAAGAGAATCTTTAGCATTATATGATAATTTGTACCCATCAAGGATAATCGTAGGAACAGATGGAGAAACAAAGAAAGAAGCTATTATATTTGCAAATATATTATTAGAATGTGCGTTAAAAGAGAAAGTTGATATCATTATTATGGGAATGGCAGAAGCGGAGTCGGTTAAGCTATTTTCAAACACATATTTAGCACTTAGAATAAGCTTTTTTAATGAACTTGATACTTATGCAGAACTGAAAAAACTATGTGCGGAAGAAATTATTAAAGGTGTATGTTTAGACCCGCGAATTGGAAACTATTATAATAATCCATCGTTTGGATATGGTGGCTATTGCTTGCCAAAAGATACAAAGCAATTATTGGCTAATTTTGAAAATGTTCCAGAAAATATGATATCTGCGATAGTTGAATCTAATAAGACACGCAAAGATTTTATTGCAAATCAAGTGTTAAAAAAAGTTGGAGATTATAATGATACAATTAATTGTAAAGAAGAAAAAACAATAGTGGGAGTCTACAGAATTACAATGAAGGCAAATTCAGATAATTTTAGAGAAAGTTCAATAAAAGATGTTATAAGCAGATTAATGGATGAAAGAATTAAAGTTATAATATATGAACCGACACTAAAAAATACAATTGAATTTTATGGTTGTGAAATAGAAAATAATTTAAAAAATTTTAAAGAAAAATCAAGCGTAATTATTGCTAATAGATATGATAAATGTTTGGATGATGTAAAAGAAAAAGTATATACGAGAGATTTATTTGGGGTAAATTAATATATAGGATTTGATGATTGATTTAATATAAAATTAAGAGGAGTAATTTGCAGAATATGTTTTGCATGTAAATTGTTGATTGTGAGAAAGGATATCTAATGGATAATTTAGAATATATAATTTTTGGTGGAGGAGAGCGTGCATTTGATATAATACATAAATTACCATACGGCTCTATAAAATATATAGTTGATAATGATATTGATAAATGTGGAAAAAATATACATGGAATTCCAATTTTTAATCCTAGAGTACTATTAAATGAAAAAAATAATGTGATAGTAATATTAACTTTTAAGGATAAAGATGTTGAAGAAAAATTGAAAAAATTAGGAATGATATATTTTTTTTCGTTCGGACAGGAAAGTAATATATTTAATACATATGAAATGAAAATTTATATGGATAATATGCATATGTATAGTTTATTATATGATCATAGACTGTTAAAATTTGCAAAAAAGGTATCACTTGTAGATCATTGGCGGATAATATATTACAATGAAAATAATAAAAAAATTGTACATATGTTAAAAAATAATGATGACGCACAAAAAAAGTATTTAGAATTATATTCATATAATGATTTTTTTTATGATGAATACTATGATGTTAGACCTGGCATTAGATTGGCATGCGACTTTATTAAAAATATGAAATTTAAAAAAATACTTGATATAGCTTGTGGACATGGGGAATTGATAAAGAATCTTTTTAGTAAAGAAGTTAATGTATATGGATTAGACAACAATAAGCAAAGAGTAGAATGTTTGAATAAATTAGGTATGCATGTTAAGGAAGGTGATGTGGAAGAGTTGCCGTATGAAGATGAAACTTTTGATGTTGTAACATGTATGGAATGCTTAGAACATATTTGTAATCCTAATAAGGCAGTTATCGAAATGTATAGGGTATTAAATAGGGGAGGATATATTATTATAACTGTACCATATAAATATAGCTGTGATTGTGAAGAACATGTTAGAATTTTTAATGAAGATTATTTATATTCTTATTTTTGTGAATATTTTACGATTTTAAATATAATAAAAATTCCTTATTTGAATTGGGAAAATGAAAATAATTTGTTTTTATTAGGAAAAAAATAACACTAATTTTCAGTTTATGATTTAAAAATATAAAACAATAGGTGAAGATATGAATATTATGAACAATATGTGTATAGGAAACTGTAAATGTTGGTTCTTTGATGAAACAAAAAAATCCTTATACAGCGTGGATTTAAAAACAGGAAAAATTAAATTTGAGGCTATATTAAATTTATTTAGAAGTAAAAATTATGACTATTATTTTATAGATATGGTTTACAGTGATGGCAAAGTGATAATGATTCCAGGTAGAGAGGAAGATATTTATATTTTCGATACAGAAAAAAAACTTTGGTCTAAAATAGAAATAAAAAAACAATATAAAAAAATATATAAGAGTATAAGTGGCTTTGTTAATGGTATAGTTAGTAATAAAAATTTGTATTTGATTCCATATACATATCCAGATTGTATTAGGATAAATTTAGATAATATGTTAGTTGAATATATTCCATTTGAAAACCATTTTGGATGTACAATTGGACTGTATAGTAGAGGAATAAAGATAAATGAACATGAAATTTTATTATTATCTAGGGAAAATAATGGTGTTGAAATTTATAATGTGGATACTAATAAATTTCAAACATTTCATATAGGGGATAATAATGTATATTATCTGGATGCGTGCTTTAATAAAAATATGTGTTATTTGGTAGATAATAATGAAAATATTATAGAATGGAATCGGGTTACAGGTGAAACAAATAAAATTTTTGATTGCATAGTAAACAATATTAAAACACTTAATAATCGTGTAGCAGTGAATGAATGCAGGATTGAATTTTTTGATAATAATATATGGTTTTTTGATTGTGATTATATGCCTGTTAAGTTAGAACTCAGAAGTAGAAAATGGAGTGTTATTGATAATTTGATTTTTGAAAATTATGATAACGGAAAGTATTATATTACATATGCTGATTTGGTTGAAAATAAATTTGTGCTATATATCAAATGTATAGAATCTGTGGTGGTGTATAATCCGGTGTATAATGATAAAATATGTATTCCACTAAAAAATACAAAAGAATTAGATAATAGCCTGCTGAGGGAATATATAAAATTTATTTATAATGGAGGACTACCAATATGAGAAAACTAGTGTATATTCCATTAGACGGAACTAGAACATTGTTAAAAACAGGATTTAGTATTGAGCAAATAGAACAGGAGTATAATCCGCAAAAATATTTTGATGAGGTTTATGTTATAAGTACAAAGGATAGGGTTGATGATTATGGAACACTTAAATTTATTAAATCAGATGTTGCTCACATTGCAAGTTTTATTAGTAAAATAAATCCTATTGCAGTTAGGGCAAATGCTGGTTTTTTTTGTTGTGATATTGCCTTAGCGTGTAGAGTTAAAGCTATTCCAGTAATGGTATCAGTTCATGATGATATGTATGATAATATAAGACAGTCATTGGTATTTGCTGATAAAGTTGTATGTATATCGGAAGCTGTTAAAAAAAATGTTAAATTATTAACGGATGTTAAAGATGAAAATATTATGATGTTGCCGAGGTTTGTTGATAATAGTATTTTTCAAAAAAAATATGATTTTTCTTTTTTTAAAAAACTCAATAATAAATATGGGAGTGGAAAACATATTATTCATGTGGGGAGAAAAACTAATCAAAAAAATATTGAAACAGTAATTGAGAGTTTGGTATATTTACCAAAAGATTATAAATTAATTCAAATAGGATTAGGTGACGAAAGCCAATACTTAGATTTAGCAGAAAAGAAAGGAGTAATTGATAGAGTGTTCTTTATTGGAGGTATTCCAAGAGAAGAATTGGCTCTATATTATTCTTGGGCAGATTGTATGTGTACACCATCAAGATGGGAGGGATTTGGACTTGTATTTATAGAAGCTTGTGCATGTGAATGTCCTGTTATAACTTCAAATATTGTGCCGATGAATGAATATTTAAAAGATAACGAATCAGCTATGCTGCTGGATGATTTTGAAAATGGAAAAAAGGTGGCAGAAGTTATATTTAAAGTCTGCACAGACAAAGTATTAGCGGATAGGTTAAGGAATGAAGGCAAGAAAGTTGCCTATAGATATGATATTACAAATGCGGGTAGAAGAGAAATAGAAAATTATAAGGAAATGATAAAAGACCTTAATTGTAATTCCACAAATAATTTAAAGGTTGAATTCGAAAAATTAAATTTACCATATGTTATATATGGTGCAGGTAATAATGGAAAAACTTTTTATAAGAAAATGCATGAATTAGGTAAGGAACCAATTTGTTTTGTAGATAGAGATTCCTGTAAAAATTTGAAAAATATAAATAAAATAAAGATAATAAACTATGATGAATTATGTGCAATGGGAAAAAAATTTATTGTAGTTGTAACACCATGTATACGTAATAATATTATTTGTAAATTAAAAAAAGATGGATTTTCTATTATGGAAATGGAATGGTATGAGGATTTAATTGACAATGCACAATTAATTGATAATCAATTTTATAGTAAATGGTTATAAATTTTTATATAAAGGAAAAGAAACTATGAATAATGAACTATATTTTAATGAATTATTAGAATTATTAAATGATAACACAATGATAAATTATGAAGATACATATAGTGATTTTTTATATGCAAATTATTACCATGTTTCTGGGGGAAAAATGAAAATTGTGGTAAGAGGAGATTATATTACGCCAGAATTAATATGGCATATTAGATATTTAAAGAATAAAGGTGTAAAGGAAATACTGTGTTTATCTACAAAAGAATCAGTGTGTAAGTATGAAAAAATTTTTGATGTACCAATAATTACAATTGATGTATTAAAAAAACATGATACAAAGAAAATGCTATTACTTATTGTAAATAGAAAAAGTGATTTTGAAATGGTTAATTCAGGTGAGGATTATAAAGAGGCTTTATATTTTGACTTTAGACAACGTGTCAAAGTGGGGTTTTATAGAGAACGCGGCGCGGAAAATTTATTTTCATTATATATGAGAAAGGCAGAATATCGCGCGGTAATAGAATTGTTAGAAGATGAAGAATCGAAAAAATGTCTTATTGAAATTATGAGCTGTTTGATTAAAAACGATATATATAGAGGAAAAGAATATCCAGCTGAACTCAAATATTTTGATACAGACATATATATTCCATCAGGTGCAGTTTGGATTAATTGCGGAGCGGCAGAAGGAGATACTATTTTAAATGCTATTAATAAAAAAGTCGCATTTGATGAAATAGTTGCAGTTGAAGTTGATGATATTGCGTTGGATAAATTAAAATATACAAAGAAAGTAATAAATATGTATACAAATTATAATGTAAAAATATTAAGTTCATTTTTACAAGAAGGAAAAACGAGTATAGACAATATTTTTAAGGATAAAGATATTTCACTTATTAATATGGATGTGGAAGGTGCTGAGATGGATATATTAAAAAGTGCAAAAAATACAATAAAAAATAAAAAGCCAGTCTTAGCAATATGTGCATATCATAAAGCTGAGGATTTAATAAATATTCCACAATATATTTCAAATTTATCTTCTGATTATCATTTCTTCCTTAGGAAATATAAAGGGTATGCTCCAGATGCTGTGAATGAATATATTTATTATGCGGTTCCAACTAACAGATTAAAAAAATATAGATATTAAAATTAGGAGAAAAGAAAATGAATAAATATAACGAGGCGTTATCTAAAGAAGAATGGGGAAGTTATTATAATATAAACAAAATTAATGATGTGATAAATGTTATAGAAAATGCCAATGTGCAGCCATGGGCAGAAAATTTAATTGAAATTATTCCTAAGGAATCAAAATGTCTTGAGATTGGGTGTGGAACTGGCATAAGTTCTTTATGGTTAGCAAAAAATGGAAGAAAAGTCACTGCTATTGATTATACATCGGAATCTGTTAATTTAGTAAAGCTAGCTGCTAAAAAATTAAGTATAGAAGTTGATGTATTACAATATGATGCAACTCAAGATTTACCATTTAAAGAAGGAGAATTTGATTATATTTTTCAATGTGGTTTGCTAGAACATTTTGATACAGAAAAGCAGATAAAACTATTAAAGAGATGGGGGAAATATGGAAGGTATATGGTGTCAATGATTCCCAATGCAGCATCTATAGCATATCGTGTTGGAAAAGAAATAATGGAAAAAAATAATACATGGACATATGGACTTGAAATACCTAAAAGTACCATGAAAAGCGAGTTTGAGAGTGCAGGTTTTCGTGAAGTTAAAGAGTATACAATAGGAAGTAAGTGGAGTACTAATTTTTTGCCTAAAAATCATAAATTAAGGAAGTGTATTTTAGAGTTAATTGAGGAAGGCTATCAGTTAAATGATTATAAACAGGGTTATCTTCTTGTAACAATTGGAAAGGGATTAAATTATTGAGAATGAAAAATATAGTAATTTTTGGAGCTGGCAAATTTGCAAGGATAGCAATTAGCCTTATGAAAATAGATGAAATAGCATATGTGGTAGATAATGATAAAAGTAAATCAGGAACTTTTTTCAATGATTTACCAATTTTCTTTTATGATACTAAAAAGGATGAACTTAAAACAGGAAAGTATAAGCTAATAATTGCGGTATCAGAGCAGTATGAGCGGGAAATACAATTACAATTAGCAAATGATGATATAGTTGTGACTGATACCGTATTGAATATGCAATTTGAACATTTAAAAAAATTAAATTTAGAAAAGACAAATTATATAAAGGTTTATAATGCAGCAATAAGATGGATAGATATTCATTCTATTGATAATGATGGTATAGCTATTCATTCAGAAAAAAGAATAATATATCCAGAAGTAACAGGGTATTACATATGTACATTATTGAAATGGGGGTATAAAGATAAGGCTGTTGGATTCGCAAAATGGCTTATAAATGTACAGAGAGAGGATGGGTCTTGGACAGATCCATCCAAAAAAAATCCATATGTATTTGATTCAGCACAAATATTGAAAGGACTTATAGCGATTAGAAATATAATTCCAGAGGTTGATGAATGTATTATAAAAGGTTGTGAATGGATTGTTTCAAATATAGATGTAAAAGGAAGGTTGAGAACCCCTGTACGAGATATGTGGGGGGATAAATCAACATGCACAGATTTGGTACATATATATTGTCTTTCACCATTAATGGATGCAGCTAAAATCTATAATAAACCTGAATATTCTAAGGCAGCATATAAAGTGTTAAATTATTATAAAAATAATTTTGAATATGAAATTAAAAATTTTGGATTGTTGTCTCATTTTTATGCTTACATACTGGAAGGTCTGTTAGATATGGGGGAAGTAGAATGGGTAAAAGAGGCAATGAAAAATATGGAATTATTTCAAAAAAGCAATGGTGAAATTCCTGCATACAATGATGTTAACTGGGTATGTTCAACAGGACTTTTTCAGTTAGCTCTTATATGGTTTAGATTGGGAAATTCTGAAAGGGGGAATAAAACATTTGAATATGCTTGCAAATTGCAAAATTTATCAGGTGGATGGTTTGGAAGTTATTTATCAGTTACTGCACCTGAAGAAAAAAATACATATTTTCCAGATGAAGAAATAAGTTGGGTGGTTAAATATTTTTTAGATGCATTGTACTATAAAAAAATGTTGGAATTTAATAATATGGCAGATATGTTTGTAGAGAAGATTGGGTTTGATGATGGAAGATATGTTTGCATAAGAGATATAGTAAAAGAATTGAAAAACGACAAACAAAATTTACAAATATTAGATATAGGATGTGGAAAAGGAAGATATTTAGTAAATTTAAAAAAAGAATTTCCAAATATAAAGTATTATGGTATTGATTTGTCGGAAAAGGTGTTAAAATATATTGAAACGAAAGAGATAAATGTTCAAATAGGAAGTTTAACATGTATTCCATATTTAAATGATAAATTTGATATGGTTTACGCTTGTGAATCACTTGAACATGCAATAGATATAAAAAGCGCTGTTAGAGAGTTATTTAGAGTGACAAAACAAGGCGGGATTGTAGCTATTCTTGATAAAAATAAAGAAAAGTTGGGAATGTTTGAGATAGAGGAATGGGAACAATGGTTTGATGGTGATGAATTAAAAGAGGAAATGTTAAAGTATTGTTCAGATGTTAAAATAATCAAAAATATAAGTTATGAAAATAAAGAGGCAGATGGATTGTTTTATTGTTGGATTGGAATAAAAAAATAATTGAATGCTATAGGGTGTGCTTATGAAAATAATGTCAGTTTTTGGTACAAGACCAGAGGCAATAAAGATGTGTCCAGTTATAAAGGAACTAGAAAGACACATTGAAATAGAAAGTGTTGTGTGTCTTACAGGACAGCATAAGGAAATGTTGAATCAGGTAATAGAATTATTTAAAATTAAAGTGGATTATAATTTACATATTATGAAGGAAAACCAATCCTTAACAGAAATAACTTGTAATATATTATCTCAATTGGACAAAGTTATTCAATATGAAAATCCAGATATGATACTTGTTCATGGTGATACGTCAACTTCATTTGCAGCTGCATTATCAGCATTTTATAATCATATACCAATCGGACATGTAGAAGCAGGATTGAGAACTTATAATATTCAATCTCCTTATCCAGAAGAATTTAATAGGCAGTGTGTAGATATAATTACAGATTTGTTTTTTGCACCAACAGAATATGCTAAAAAACAGCTAATTAATGAGAATAAAGATAAGTCTAGAATTTTTGTAACTGGAAATACAGCGATAGATGCACTTAAAACGACAGTTGATAATAATTATCATAATATTAACCTGGATTGGTGCAAAGATAATAGGTTGATTTTATTAACAGCACATAGACGTGAAAATATAGGTACACCGATGGAAAACGTATTTGAAGCTGTGAATAAAATTTTAGATAAGTATTCAGATGTTAGAGTAATATATCCGTTACATAAAAATCCTAAAGTAAGAGAAATTGCACAAAAATATTTTGGTGATAATCCTAAAGTGAGAATGATAGAACCTTTAGATGTATATGATTTTCATAATTTTATGAATAAAAGTTATTTTATTCTTACTGATAGTGGTGGAATACAAGAAGAGGCTCCATCACTTGGAAAACCAGTTTTAGTTTTAAGAGATTCAACAGAAAGACCAGAGGGAGTGCAAGCAGGTACTTTAAAAGTTATTGGAACTCAAGTTGGAGTAGTATATCAAGAAATAGAAAGATTATTGACAGATAAAGAAGAATATTCACATATGAGTCAGGCAGCGAATCCTTATGGAGATGGTTATGCATCGGAAAGAATTGTACAAATTATAATGGAATATTTTAGAGGAAGATAAATATGCCAAAGATATCAATTATATTACCAACATATAATGGACAGCTATATATAAGAGAAGCTATTGAAAGTGTAATTAAACAAATATTCAAGGATTGGGAACTTATTATAGTAGATGATTGTTCTTCGGATAATACATTAGATATTATCAAGGAATATGAAAAATTAGATTCAAGAATAAGGGTTATTCATAATGAAGTCAATAAAAAATTACCAGCCTCATTAAATATTGGATTTTCATATGCTAAGGGTGAATATTTTACATGGACATCAGATGATAATTTGTATTTGCCATCCGCATTATATAGAATGAATTTATATTTGGATGAAAATCCAGATGAAATTATGGTATGTACGGGATATAGTATAATAGATGAAAATAAAAAGGTGCTATATAATGCAGAAAGATATGATTCTGATAATATGTTTATAAATAATTATGTTGGTGCCTGTTTTTTATATAGAAATTGTGTTTTAGAAGATGTTGGAGTATATAATACATCTAAATTTTTAGTCGAAGATTATGAATATTGGTTAAGAATTTTATTTGAATATGGGAATATAGGATATATAGATGATATCCTCTATTACTATAGAACTCATAAAGGTAGTTTGACAACACAAAAGAAAAAGGAGATACATAATAAATTACTTGAATTAAGAAAAGAATACTTATTGCAAATTGTCTACAATTTAAGGAAACGAAAGGATTTATTGTGTCAAGTATTTTATGAGTTTAAAGTTGCCAATATGCTTAATAAAGAAATAAGAGATTTATTTTATGAAATTGTACCAGAACTAAAAATAGATTGTGGCATTATAAAAAATGAGAAGACTGTTGTGTATGGTGCTGGTAAGTACGGAGAAAAAGTATATCAAAAATACTCAAGTATAATTGATTGTTATGTAGATAAAAATAAAGGTGGATTATTATATGATAAAAAAATTTTCCCTACAGAACAATTAAGAATACTAAAAAAAGAACATCAAATATTGGTGGCCGCCAGTTTGCAAAATATATATTCATTATTAAAAACATTAATTGATAATGATATATATGAATGTGTTGTTGTTATATTCGAATGAGAATGGTTTTATCAACAGTTTTATCATTGCATATTTAATAAGTATTAAAATATATTTAAAATGAAAATATTTTATGAATTAATTAAACACAAAGAATATGAGGCATTTAATTATGGAATATAATCCTAAAATAAGTATTATTGTACCAATGTATAATTCGGAAAGTACAATTGGGAAATGCATTGAAAGTATATTGCAACAGACATTATCAGAACTAGAAGTAATATTAGTAAACGATGGAAGTACCGATAATACATTAGATATATGTAAAAAATATAGTAAAAGAGATTCAAGGATTGTTGTCGTATCACAAGAAAACAAAGGATTAATTTCTGCAAGAAAGAGAGGTGTAGAAATATCTAGTGCGGATTTTATTGGCTTTGTTGATAGTGATGATTGGATTGAAAAAGATATGTACGAAAATTTGTATGAAATATATAATAACTATCATGTAGATGTTGTTTCGTCTGGAATATTTAGAGATTATATTGAAGAACAATACACAAATGAGGTTTTAGATAATTTTGAACAAGGTTATTATGAGAATATAAATAAGACTGTTTATCCATATATGCTTTGGAATAAAAAAATAAATGACTTTGGAATATATTGTACATTGGTTAATAAGCTATTCAAAAGAGAAATTCTAAAAACTGTTTATGATAATATTGATGAAAGAGTATTTTATGGCGAAGATTGTTTGACATTTTTTTCTTATATGATGCGCTGTAAAAAAGTATATATATTAAATAAATCCTATTATCATTATGTTATAAATCATAATTCTATGTGTTCTAAAACAGATGACAGACTTTTAACCAATACATATTATTTATATAAAGGATTAGAGAAGGTTTTTCTTGGATATGGTGAACTTACATATAGGTTATTAGAGCAACTTAAATATTATATATTATCTGTGGAATCACATACTCTAATGAAATTATATAACTTAAGCTTAATGTCATTAATGAATGCTAGATTTGGAACATTAGATATTAAAGGGAAAAATGTAATATTATATGGTGCAGGAGGAAGCAGCAGAGTTTTATATAATCATTTAATAGAAGATTGTGAGTGTATTGTTGCTGCATGGGTTGATAAATATCCTGATGGTAAGGATATGCTGTGTCTTCATAAGATAGAATCAAGAAATATAATAACTGATTTAGAATATGATTATATAGTTATTTCAGTTATAAGTGAGGAATTATATATTAGTATAAAAAATGAACTTAAAGAACTTTATGGTATTGATGATAAAAAAATAATGTGGGGGAAAGTAGAATTTGATAATTTTAGAATATAAAGTTAGATAAGGAAAAGAGATATATGAGTGATAATGTATGGATAAATAGAGTTTTATCTATTTTTAAAGATATAGATAAAATATTTGTATTTGGAGCAGGAAATTACGGAAAAGATTTGGAAACTATATTAAAAAAATATGAGTTATTTGATAAATATATAGATAATGATATCGAAAAACAAAGAAATGGTTTCATGAATGAAAAAGTTATATCATTAAAAGAATATTTACTTACAAAAAAGAAAAAGTATATTGTAATTGCTGCATCTTATGAAAATATAATAAATATATCTGAGCAATTACAAAATAATGGCTTAATATTATATGAAGATTATTGCACTATGGATTATTACTTAAAAAAAATATTTCCTATAATATTGTATTATAAATATAATAAACTGTATACTAATTTAGCACAGATAACTTTAACTGAAAGATGCACTTTAAAATGCAAGAAATGTGCCCATGCCTGTTGGAATGTTTCAAGCAATATGCAGGACATGCCATTTGAAACTGCTAAAGAAAGTGCTGATTATTTCTTTTCTAAATATGACTTCGTAAATGAATTCGTTCTTATAGGTGGCGAGCCTTTTTTATATAAATATTTAAAGGATATTATACAATATATAGGTGAGAAGTATAGAGATAAAATGAATATTTTTTCTATAACTACAAACGGAACAATAATTCCTAATGTAGAAATTATCAGTCTGTTTAATCAGTTTAATATGACACTAAGAGTGTCTGATTATTCTCAAACTTTACCATATCTAACAGAAAAGTATAGGAAACTGTATGATAAATTCAAGAATAATGATGTTAGGGTTTGGGAGACGAATAATAAAGATGCATGGTTTGATTATGGATTTGGAGAATTTGATAGGCATAATGATATACAAAGTTTAAAGAAGGCATTTAGTGAATGTAGTACTGAGTGTAGAGAAATTCGAGGTAATAAATATTATTATTGTGTTATGGCAAGAACAGTATCAGATAATATGAATTTGAATTTGGGACAAGATGATTATATAGATTTGAATAATGTAAAAGACAAGAGAGAATTACTGCAGTTTGAATTGGGAAATATAGACAAGGGATATCTTGAGATGTGTAATTATTGTAGAGGGGCTGAGGCAAAGAAATATCTAATTCCTGCAGCTGAACAGAGGAGTAAAAATGAATAAGATATATATTTTTGGAATTGGAAAGGGTGAAAAATATTTAAACAGATGTTTAATTAGGGATAATGTTATTATAAATGCATATATAGACAATTATAAAGCTGAAACACTTGGAGTATATAATGGATGTGATATTATAAAACAGGATAGTATAAATGAAAATTATGATTATATTATAGTTACTCTTATGCAATACGAGCATGTTAGAGAAATGTTACTTGAAAAGGGCATAGAAAGAAACAAAATAATATGCTTTTTTGATTTTAATGATGTAGTCAAAGAACAACTATGGGATATTATAGATTCATATAAATGGAAAGTAGAATTGCTTTTCAAACAACAGACAGAACTTATTAAACCTTCAATAGATAATTTACAATATGAATTATATTATGATTCGGATGAAATAATAAGAGATTGTCCTAAAATAATAGATGTTGATCAGACTATTAGAATAATAAAGGAACAAAAAAAGAGTTTAACGAGATTTGGTGATGGTGAATTTGAATTAATGTGTGGTAGATTTAGAGCTGATTTTCAAGAAGTTAATGGAATGTTGGCAAATAAATTAAAGGAAGCTTTAAATTCTAAAGAGGATAATCTTTTGATTGCAATAGCAGATAATTATGGAAGATTAGATAAATATACAGATGATGGAGCAAGAGATATAAGAATGTATCTTACTAGCTCAGTAAGAAAAAATCATATGTCATTATTAGATTTAAACAGAACTTATTATGATGCATATTTGTCAAGACCTTATATTATATATAGGGATAAAGAAAAAGCAAAAAAAAGAATACAAAACATAAAGGAAATGTGGAATAATATAGATGTTTTGATTGTTGAAGGAGAACATACACGTTTTGGAGTTGGAAATGACTTATTGGCTAATGCTAAGGGGGTAGAAAGAATAATTTGTCCAGATAAAAATGCATTTAATAAATATGATATTATCAAGGAAGAAACATTAAAATATGGAAAAAATAAATTAATATTAACAATATTAGGACCTACTGCGACTGTTTTGGCGTATGATGTTGCAAAAGAAAAAGAATATTGGATTGTTGATATTGGGCAGTTAGATACTGAATATGAATGGAGTTTAAGAGGCGTGAGCGAGAGATGTAATATAGAAAATAAGAATGTTAGTGAGGTAATATCATATGTGCCAATTGAGGATAGAAATGATGAATCAATGAAAGAATATGAAAAGCAGATTATATATAAAGTAAATTAAACATAGGTGTTGTATGGATATAAGTATTATTGTTCCATTATATTATGGGAGAAAATATGTTAGCAGTATAATTTCTCAGGTTACATGCTGTTATAATAAATTAAAAAATGCAAGTATAGAGTTGATATTATATAATGATTCTCCTGATGAAGAAGTGAATTTAAGTGAGATAAAAACTGATTATCAACTAAAATTAATTCAGCCGAAATACAATCGTGGAATACACGCAGCAAGAGTTGAGGGATTAAAAAATGCAAATGGAACTTATGTTTTGTTTTTAGATCAGGATGACATTATACATGAAGACTATTTGTATAGTCAGTTAAATGGTATAGGTGATAATGATGCAATTGTATGTAGATTGAAAAATAATAATAAACAGCATTATAATGATTCATTTGTATTTGAGAA
>OGLF01000504.1_pt1 | contig 24904 bp, 19 predicted proteins | sample 1572701 | NCBI WGS metagenome assembly OGLF01 (sample SAMEA2581910, study PRJEB24529) | metagenome | biome: Human gut stool | place: China | collected 2011 | reverse complement strand
AGGTAGTTTATACATCTAAGTCTGATATTAGTAGTTTGACATTAAAGGGCAATGCAGAACTTAAAGAAATCCTTGCAAACTTAACTAATGGAAGTGATTATACAATCACTATCACTATGAATCCTGTTGCTGATTCACATTGCAATGTAGGTGAAACATACCGCCAGACAAATAATGCCGGTACTTACACATATACAAAAGCAACTAATGATACAGTATGGGAATATAATCAGGAAAATAAATCATATTCTGCAAAGCTTTCCGAATTGTTTGATACTACTAGTCAGAAGTTCAAAACTAATACAATAAATCTTTACACTGACTTTACAGCTGATGTATTTAACTACAATGTAACATTTAAGTATCTTGGCTACGAGAGCAGAGAGTATTACAATAATAACGGTTACTCACAGTCACAGATTCCTGCTGAAAAAATCAATGAAAATTGGTGGAGAACTTACACAGTAAGCGGTACATTCTACGGTACAGATATTGACAAGTACTTTGATTATGTAGAGGGTCAGTATAAATTCAAGGAGTCATTCCTCTTAAAGGTTGCACCATACGAAGACAACTTTGTACAGTCTATCACATGGGATCTTAGCAATGTTGATTATTCTACAACCAACGCTATGCTCTCAGTAACAGCTACTGTTCCTGCTAAGTATGACAACGGTTTTGTAACTGTTACAGCCGACTTAGGCGATGATAAGCCAAAGCAGACATATTCAGTAAACTATGCTTCACTCGTTACACCTAAGAATCTTGTAGGCCCAACAACTCAGAGTTCTAATGATGAGGATTACCTCTTTGTTGCTCCTGAAACAAATGCTAATGGTGAAAAGTTCAGTTACTGGACAATCCAGACTGATGACAGCAACGGCATTGAAGTAGCTAAGTGTTATACAAGAGAGTTTAACTTCCTTGCTTATGACAATTATCTCATTACTGCTTGCTACGGTAAGAATGATGTAGATGCTTCTAAGTTAAGCGTATCTGCTACAATGCAGTTCCTTGAGTATTCAAGAAACCAGTATGATTCAGGCAGAGATAAGGTATATGCTGACTTCGCAGTGTCTTATAATTACAACGGCAAAAAGCTTTGTGCTGACATTAATAAAGATGTAGTTTGCGGTGTAGTATTTGTTGTAAACAGCAAACACAGTTCAGCTGCTGACGCTACTGATAAGTTCACAGTAAATGAGTCTGATTTACTTGAAAAAGTTAAGGCTCTTAACAGCGGCAACTCATCAGATAAGACAATGGGTGACGCTAAGGTTTACAACTACAAGCTTAACAAGAAAAATCTTGATAACAAGAACAGACTTGAATATAGCTGGAATGTAAACAACACTGAAAACAACCAGAATCTCACAATACTTGCTTACTCATACATTTACAATGCTACTACTGATGAATATAGCGTTTCTGCTCCTCAGGAATTCAAATTCTTCAATGTTGGCAATAAGACATATGAAGGTTAAGCAATAGAAAAGGAGGCAATTATGAAAAAATCTTATATTTCCCCTGAAATTGAGATTCAAAAATTCTCTTTTGAGGATATTCTTGCTGGTGGCGGAACCGATGACCCTGGTTTAAAATATAGCAATCCTGAGAATCCTGGTTACGAATCCGGCGGTGAAGAGGGCGACCTCTAATAATAACACATAATTTTCGTAAGGCAGTCTTTTGACTGCCTTACTTTAAAAGGTGATTTTTATGATTAAAACCATTGCAAAAAAACTTTCTGTTTTTGTTTTAGCTTTATCATTGCTTTTAATGTCTGCTGTTCAGTTTAGTGCAGACTCATACCTTGTAAGTAAAGATGGTTTTTATTATCTGATTGAAAATTCTGAGGCGGTAATTTACGGATATGATTATAATAATCGTACTACCGATATTGTAGTGCCGAACACAATCAGTGATTACCCTGTAACAAAAATTGCTCCTCGTGCATTTTCAAACAATACTAAGCTTACAAGCATTTCATTTACAGACGCTATGTCTTTAAAGAGCATTGGCAAATATGCTTTTTACGCTTGCAGTTCTATTGAGGAAATTATAATTCCCGGTTGGCTAAACAGCATTGGCGAGTTTGCTTTTCAGGATTGTACATCTTTAAAGAATGTTTCTATTTACAGCAATGTGTCAGTAATTCCCGAGCAGGCATTTGGCAACTGCATTTCGCTTGAGAAGATTAATATTCCAAGTACAGTTAAATCAATAGGCAGCTATGCTTTTTATAACTGTTCTGCACTTACCGAGCTTACACTTTCAAAGAACATAGCAGACATTGCAAACGGTGCTTTTTACAACTGTCCTAACCTAACTTTATATGGCTATTACGATACAGTTGCAGAAAGCTATGCCGAGCAGAACAACATTCCTTTTGTTCATCTTGATAAAAAGGTGATTTCGGGTGATGTTAATCTTGACGGCAAGATAGATATTAATGATGTAACACTTCTACAGCGTTACATTGCAGGTGAGTCTGTATTAACAGATGACGCTGTTAAGGCTGCCGACTTTAACAAGGACAGAATTATTGATATAATTGATGCTACAGCAATTCAGACATTTATCGCTCACGGTCAAAACTAAATTATTAAACTTAAGCACAGGTGGCAACATCTGTGCTTTTTCTTGCTTATTTTTAGATTTTGTTATATAATAAAATTTGGTGATGTTATGCCGATTTACAAAATTGCTGATATTATAAGCAATATAAGACCTAAATTTCTGACATTTGAAAAAAATGCAAAGAATTATGAGTATTCGGGCAACGAACCTGCTCAAATTAAACTTGCAGTCAAAGAAGATTTTCTGCGTGAAAAATACAACGAGAATATGCTCTTTTCTATCGGTGAATTGGAATGTATTTTTATGTCAGATGTTTTCAATAAAAAAATTCTGAAATATAATGCAATATTTCTCCATTCGTCTGCAATCCTTTATAAAGGCAAAGCGTATCTATTTTCTGCCGATTCGGGAGTGGGCAAGTCAACGCACACAAAACTGTGGATAAAAAAATTCGGCGCTGAAAATGTACAGATAATCAATGATGATAAACCGATTATCAGATTTATTGACAACGATTGGTATGTATACGGTTCGCCTTTTGACGGTGGAACGGGCATAAATAAAAATATCCGTGCAAAACTCGGCGGCATTATTTTTCTTGAAAGGGCAGAGGAGAACAGTATTGAAGTCCTTGACAAAAACAGTATTTTTTCAAGAATATATAAAAATACGATTAAATTTTCTCTTGATGATGAATATGCGGGATATATGTTAAATACGGCTGATAAGTTGATTAAGGAAAATTATTTCTATTTGCTAAAATGCAATATGAATATTGAATCGGCGGAAATTTGCGAAAAATTTTTAACTGACAGGAGATAGCTATGGAAAAGCTGAAAAAAATATTTGATTCCGAAACCAATAAGTGGATAGTAAAAAAAGCCAAACCACAGGTTTTCGGTATTATAATTATGTCTGCTATTTTCGGCGGAATGGCATATCTCGGTGTTGCGGTCGCTACTTTGTCGAGGGGTATTGTGGATTCGGCGGTTAACTCTGATGTTGGCGGAATTGTGTATTTCGCAATTATACTTATTTCACTTACGATCGCACAGCTTGTCATAAGAATTATAAGTAAGGTGCTGACTTTCAATGTATCGTCAAAACTTGAAATTTCTATAAAACAAGATATTTTCGATAATATTATCAGAAAAAAATATAATGAGATTTCAAGCATACACACCGGCGAACTACTTAACAGAATAACAAGCGATGTGTCGGTTTTAGTCAGTTCGATTATTTCTATAGTGCCGAATATGGTGTATTTTATCGTAAAATTGGTTGGTGTTTTTGTTGTACTGTTTGCTATTGATAAAACTTTCAGCCTTGTTTTTGTTTTCGGCGGTGCGCTGATGTTTGTTGTTGTGCTGCTTTTTAAGTCAAAAATGAAAACATTGCATAAGGCGGTACAGGAATCTGACGGTAAGACAAGGTCGTTTTTTCAGGAGATTTTTTCAAGTCTGCTTGTGGTAAAAGTTTTTGGCGCTGAAAATAAGGTGTCTGAAAATGCTATGAATTTGCAACAGAATAATTTTAAAATAAAACGAATAAGAAATTATATCTCTATAGTTGCCACAACCGGATTTTCTTTTATATTTGCCCTCGGATATATGTATGCTTTAATTTGGGGTGCTTTTGCAATCAGCGACCATACCATTACATACGGTGTATTGACTTCTATGCTTGCGCTTGTGTCGCAAATTCAAGGCCCTGTTCGTGGTATCAGCAGTATTTTGCCGTCATATTATTCTGCTCTTGCAAGTGCGGAGCGACTTATGGATATTGAAAATCTCGATAATGAAGATGTGGTAAATCATTCTGCAATCGATACCGAAAAGCTGTATGATAAGACAGAAAAAATAGTTTTTGATAATATTACTTTCAGCTACGGCAGGGAAAATGTGCTTGAAAATACAAGTCTTGTGCTAAAAAAAGGTGATTTTGCATTGCTTGCGGGAATTTCGGGAATAGGCAAAAGTACGCTTACAAAGCTTTTGCTTAATGTAATTTCACCCGATAAAGGCGAGATTTATCTTTCACTTTCAAACGGAGAAAATGTGTTTGTCGATAAAAATATAAGATGTATGTTTTCGTATGTACCGCAAGGTAATTTTCTGCTTTCGGGTACAATCAGAGATAACATTGCATTTGTGTCGAATAATCCCGATGACGAAAGAATTATTGAGTCTGCGAAAATTGCCTGCGCTTATGATTTTATAAACAGATTGCCAAATGGACTTGATACTGTCGTGGGTGAGAACGGAAAGGGCTTGTCGGAGGGTCAGATACAAAGAATTGCGATTGCGAGAGCGGTTTACTGTAATTCTCCGATTATTATTTTTGATGAGGCAACCTCGGCACTTGACGCCGAAACAGAAGTTCAACTGCTTAAAAATCTTAAAACACTCAAAGATAAAACTTGTATTTTGATTTCTCATAAAATGGCGGCAAAAGAAATTTGCAACAAAGAAATTGTAATTAAGAATAAAAAAATTATTTCTTACGATATTTAGGTGGGTACAAGCAAAATCTCACTCCTGACTGAATACTTATAATTAGGTATAAATCCGATTATAAGCATTGTCAGGGGTGATTTTTTGATTGAATTAATTAATTTTCTGGGGCAGTACCTTTGCTTTTTTATTCTTCATATCTGCGGAAACGGCTCTTTTCCAAAACCTCTTTCCGAAAAAGAGGAGCACGAGTATCTTGTGCGGAGTGCAAAAGGGGATATAGAGGCGAGAAATATTCTTGTTGAACATAATTTAAGGCTTGTGGCACACATTATAAAAAAATATTACGGCAATCAGAGTGAACAAGATGATCTTGTGTCAATCGGCACTATCGGACTTATAAAAGCGATAAATACCTATGACATAAGCAAAAAAATTAAGCTTTCAAGTTATGCGTCACGATGTATCGAGAATGAAATATTAATGCATTTCCGTAACGCTAAAAAGACGGCGCAGGATATTTCACTCAACGAAGCGATTGACAGCGATAAGGACGGAAATCCGCTGACTTTGCTTGATATAATGGCGGTTGATGACAATATACTTGAGCAGATTGATTTTCAACTCAACAGTAAAAAGCTCGGTCAGTTTATTAACGAAGAACTTTCACCAAGGGAAAAAATGATAATTGTTATGCGCTACGGACTTGACGGGAGCGAGCCGCTTACGCAGAAAAAGATTGCACAGAAACTGAATATTTCCCGTTCGTATGTAAGCAGAATTGAAACCAAGGCTTTAAAACTTTTACGAAAACGCTTTGATAACAGTTCAAATTTGTAAATTATTTTAAAGAAAAAAGGCGGTCGAAAGACCGTCTTTAGTTATGAGCCTATGCTGTTGATGAGGTTTTGCATTTCCTGTTTGGAAGAAACATTGTGCGCTTTTTCAAGCACAATTTCCTTTTCGCCTTTTTCCATTTGAGCAAATTTTTGCATTGCACTTTCATTTTTTGCAAGTGCATTTACAAAGCCTAACGGCATATCTTTATACATTTTTCATCACCGATATTATTATTTTCAGTTTTGAAAATAATATTCATTTAGATAAATTATTGTTTAGCTGATTGCTTTATAAAGCAATTATAAAAGTTTGGTCGACCTTTTCAAAGGTCGTGGGTGTGGGCAAAGCCCACAAATACTTTCCGTTTATGCAATCTAAGGATAGCCAAACAGCAGGCTGTTTGCGCCTGATAAATTGTTATATCGGAAGATTTTATGGGCGCTGCCCAAACCCGCAATTTTTGAAAAAATTGAGTAAACTTTTTTGTTTTTGGGAGAATAATTTAGCGTTAGCTAAATTTTAATGCCCGACCTACACTCCGCTAAATTATAATTTATCTCAACTTTTGATAAAGAAACAACAAAAAAGGACAGGCACAAAGCCTATCCTAAAATTTTGATTAATGGCAATGACAATCGTCGCAGTCGCCGATTTCACCTATGATAGGAGTTGGGTCGATACCGTTTCTTTTGTAGTAGTCTGCAAGAGCAGCCTTGATAGCCTGCTCGGCAAGTACAGAACAGTGAACCTTTACAGGCGGAAGTCCGTCAAGAGCCTCCATAACTGCCTTGTTTGTAAGTTTTAAAGCCTCATCAATAGATTTACCCTTGATAAGCTCTGTTGCCATACTGCTTGTAGCAATAGCTGCACCGCAACCAAAAGTTTTGAACTTAACATCTACAATAGTATTGTCCTTAACTTTGATATACATTTTCATAATGTCGCCACATTTTGAGTTACCAACTTCACCGATGCCGTCGGCATCAGGAATTTCACCAACATTTCTTGGGTTGGCAAAGTGGTCCATTACCTTTTCTGAATAAGCCATAACTAAGCCTCCTGTTTATTTATTAAGGGCTTCTTGAGCCTCTTGCTTTTTAATTTTTTCCCAGAGAGGTGACATATTTCTTAAGTATGTTACAACCTGTGGAATAACCTCGAGCATATAGTCAACATCTTCGTCTGTAAGCTCTGCCGAGAAAGAAAGACGCATACTGCCGTGTGCGATTTCGTGAGGAAGACCGATAGCGAGAAGAACATGGCTTGGGTCAAGGCTGCCCGAAGTACAAGCTGAACCCGAAGATGCCGAAATTCCGTTCATATCAAGTCTTAAGAGCAGGCTTTCGCCTTCAATGCCCTCAAAGCACATATTTACATTACCGGGTAAGCGGTGAACTCTGTCGCCGTTTACTCTTGAACGCTCAATTTTGAGGAGTCCGTCAATAAGTCTGTCACGCAATTTTTCAAGATGCTCTCTTCTTTCGTCCATTGTGTCAACGGCTTCCTGAAGAGCTGCGTCAAGCCCTACTACTCCCGCAACATTTTCTGTACCGGCTCTTTTATTTCTTTCCTGAGCACCGCCGTCAATTAAATTCTCTAATCTGATACCTCTTCTTACATAGAGAAGTCCGATGCCCTTAGGTCCGTGTAATTTATGAGCAGTCATTGAAAGCATATCAATATTCTGCTCCTGAACATTTATTTTTACATAGCCGGCAGCCTGAACAGCGTCGGTATGGAAAATTACTTTGTGCTTTTTGCATATTGCTCCGATTTCGGTAATTGGCTGGATAGTACCGATTTCATTGTTTGCATACATAATAGATACAATAGCTGTATCTTCTCTGATAGCGTTTTCTACATCTTCGGGATGAACAATACCGTTTTCGTACACATCAAGGTAAGTTACCTCAAAGCCCTCTTTTTCAAGAGTCTGGCATGTGTGAAGAATAGCGTGATGCTCAAACTTAGAAGTGATAATGTGTTTTTTGCCTTTTGCCTTAAGGGCTCTGCAAACGCCCTTTAATGCCCAGTTGTCAGATTCACTGCCGCCTGAGGTGAAGTATATCTCATTAGCATTAGCAGCACCAAGGTTTTTTGCTATATTTTCTCTTGAGTTTTCAAGAATTTCCTTGGCTTTACCGCCTATTCTGTAAAGGCTTGACGGGTTGCCGTAGTACTCGGTGAGTACAGGCATCATTTTTTCAAGCACTGTAGGCGATATAGCTGTTGTAGCGGAGTTGTCTGCATAAATATATCTCATACTTGATAATCTCCTATCTATATCTATATAAAAATCGGTCAGTCAGGCTTTTGAAAACTTGTGCGCCTCGGCAACCGCCAAACGGTCGCAGCGCTCGTTTTCGGGATGTCCTGCGTGACCTTTTACCCATACAACATCAACATTATGAATGTCACATAAAGACAGCAACTTGTCCCAAAGCTCGGGATTAAGCGCTTTTTCTTTTTTGTTGCGCATCCAACCGTTTGCTTTCCATTTTTTAGCCCAACCGAGCTTTAATGCGTTGCAAACATATTGAGAATCGCTGTACAGAGTTACATTGCAAGGCTCTTTAAGGAGTGAAAGCGCACCGATTACGGCACTAATTTCCATACGGTTGTTTGTGGTGACGGCTTCTCCTCCCGAGATTTCTTTTTCGTGCTCATTATATCTCAAAATCGCACCCCAGCCACCGGGTCCCGGATTGCCGCTGCAAGCTCCGTCTGTAAAAATTTCAACTTGTTTCATTTGCAATTCTCCTTAGCTGATGTTCAACCTATATTATAATACGCAAAATCACCAAATGCAACCATATTTTATGTTTATTTTTTCAATTTAATTATATTATTTACGGAATTTATTAAATCATAATTCTTAATTTTAAAATCTTCCGTAATTATGATTTTAAAATTCAAATATTGAGCATACTAAAATAGAAATATATGGAATGTTTACTTAAATGTAATATTAAAATTGTCTTTTAATTCTTTAACACGCTTGACATTGCTCTTTGATTTGCGGTAAAATAAAGAAGATTACAATTAGGATTTAATCTGTATTAAATACGGATTCAAAATATATTTATACTGTATATGATAATTAATATTTCATTTTGCTGATATGACCGTTTTATATCAGAACTTTGTATTTATTACGAATTTTCAGGCTTTATATTTTGATACATACAAAAGGAATTTATGCCTGTATTGTGTGAAATGTTAATTTTAATAAATTTTAAGAAATATGGAGGTAAATTTGTGAGTACAGAATTTAAGTACGATAATCGAAGAAAAAGCAACAGCTACAATAAGTACTCAAAAGGTAAAAAAAATTACGGAGGGTCTTCTTACAAGCCGTCGCAGGGCAAGGGAGCGTCCGAATCTTTTAAGGGAGGTACTTTTAAGGGCGGTAATAAAAATTTTAAATATTCAAAGAATTACCGCAAAAAGCCTTATCAAAAACAGTTTAAACCGATTAAAAACAAGCCGTCTGTAAAGATTGCTTTCCTTGGAGGGCTTAACGAAATCGGCAAGAACATTACAATGATTGAGTGCGAGAACGATATAATTCTTGTTGACTGCGGTATGGCTTTCCCTGACGGAGATATGCTCGGTGTTGACCTTGTTATCCCTGATTTTACTTATATCGAACAGAATCAAGACAAAATCAGAGGTATTGTGCTTACTCACGGTCACGAAGACCACATTGGCGGACTTCCGTTCTTACTTGGCAGAGTGAATATTCCGATTTACGGAACTGCGCTTACTCTCGGACTTGTAGGCAACAAACTCAAGGAACACAGCCTTTATAATGAGTCAAGCCTTAACAGAGTTAATGCAGGTGAAACAATTAAACTCGGCTGTATGAGTGTTGAGTTTATCCATGTAAACCACTCAATTCCGGATGCGGTTGCATTTGCTATCCGCACACCCGCAGGCACAATTGTGCATACAGGCGACTTTAAAATTGACTGCACACCTATTACAGGCGATATGATTGATTTGTCGGCGTTTGCCCGTGTAGGCGATGAGGGCGTATTGGCTCTTCTTGCTGAAAGCACGAACGCAGAGCGTCCCGGTTACACACAGACCGAACGCACGGTTTCGGATAGTTTTGACAATCTTTTCAGAAGAGCGGAGCACGACAGAATTATTATTGCTACCTTTGCTTCAAATGTAAACAGAGTACAGCAGATTATTAATTGTGCGGAAAAATACGGAAGAAAAGTAGCTTTTTCGGGCAGAAGTATGGTCAATTATATGGCTGTAGCAAGCGAGCTCGACTATCTTAGCGTGCCTGAAAATATTTTAATTGACCTTGATATGCTTGACAGATACCCGAGAGAGCAAATTGTTCTTGTTACTACAGGCAGTCAAGGCGAACCGATGAGTGCGTTGTCAAGAATGGCATATTCAGACCACCGCAAAGTTATGGTCGGCGAGGGTGACTTTATTATCATTTCTGCCAATCCTATTCCCGGTAACGAAAAAACAGTCGGAAATGTTGTTGACGAACTCCTCAAAAAGGGCTGTAAGGTCGTTTACGAATCAATGTATGAAGTTCATGTTTCGGGACATGCTTGTCAGGAAGAACTTAAGATTATTCATAAACTTGTAAAACCGAAGTACTTTATCCCTGTTCACGGCGAGCAAAAGCACCTAAGAAAACACGCCGATCTTGCTATGTTCCTCGGTATGGACAGAAAAGATATTTATATCGGCGATGTCGGCAGCTGCATTGAAATCAACGAAAACTATATGAAAGAATTGCCTGCCGTACCTGCGGGAAAGGTATTTGTTGACGGTCTTGGAGTAGGTGATGTCGGAAGTATTGTACTTCGTGACAGAAAGCACCTCGGACAGGACGGACTTATCATTATCGTTGCATCTCTCGATGTTTATGACGGTCATGTTATCAGCGGCCCTGATATTGTATCAAGAGGCTTTGTATATGTTCGTGAGAGCGAGGGTTTGCTTGACGAGGTAAGACAGGTTGCAAACAACATTCTTGAAGATTGTGCAGACAACAACATTCATGAGTGGGGTATAATCAAGAACAGAATTAAAGATGATGTTTCCAAACTTATCTCACAAAAAACACGCAGAACCCCAATGATTCTTCCGATTTTACAGGAAGTATAATTAAAAATCTACGAAAGGAAGGGTTTGAATTGAAGAAGAAAAGTTTTACGACTATGCCGACATTTGTTATATTTTCGGTTGCAATGCTTGCTATGTCTTTTGCATCGTACAGCTATGACCCGATGCTTTGCTACATTGAGATTGCCGTGTCGGTTGTAACAGCAGGTATAGTTGTCGTTTCGACCCTTCGCTTTCGTAACTATATAGCTGCCACCGTTCGCAGTACAGCCGAGAAAATCAACGGATTTAATCCCGAATTTCTTGATAAATACAAAATTCCCGTCACGGTGCTTGGTGCAGAGGGCGAGATAATTTGGAGCAATACAAGGTTCAGAAAGCAGTTCTGCAACGGTAAAAATCCCGAAGGCGATATGATTTCGCCTTACATAGGCGGCAAGAAAATAACAGATGTCGCCGACCACGAAACATTTGAAACCGCCTGCAACGGCAATGAATTTGTAGGCTTAGTCATCTCTACAAACGAGGGATATGTTTGTTATTTTGTGGAGAATACATATTACAAGCAAATTATGCGTGAGTACAATGCAACCCGTCCTTGTGTAGCGATTATTACTTTTGATAACAGCGATGACTTTTCAAACGAATCCGATGAAATTTATTCCGAGGTTTCTCTGAATGTTCAGTCGTTCTTGCAGAGATGGGCGAACGAGTATAACGCTTTGTTTAAGATAATCGGCAATAACCGTTATATGATTATCTTTAAAGAAACCGATGTTGATAAACTTGTTGAACAAAAGTTCCCAATATTACAGGAAATTCACGGCATAAAAGCGGGTCAGCATACCGCTACGGTATCTATCGGTTTGTGCAGAGGCATAAACTCTCTCAAAGACAGCGAAACCAATGCGAGAAAGGCGCTTGATATGGCGCTTGGCAGAGGCGGAGATCAGGTTGCTATTATAAGCAACAATATTTACGAATTTTTCGGAGGTACTTCCGCTACTTCCGAAAAGGTCAGCAAGGTGCGTATGCGTGTTATTGCAAATGCAATCAAGCGTACGATAAACGATTGCGATAAAGTTTTTGTTATGGGGCACAGATTTTCTGACCTTGACTGCATCGGTGCGGCTATCGGTATGCAGTCGGTTATGGAAAAATCTTTTAATCTGTATTCAAAAATAGTTGTTGATAAAACAAAAACTATGGCTGAAAAGCTGATTGATTATGCAGAGAAAAACATAGGAAAAGATATATTTATTACCCCCGATGAGGCAATGAAAATGGTTACACCAAAGACTTTGCTTATCATTGTTGATACTCATTTGAGAAATTCTCTTGAAAGTCCACAGCTTTACGATGAATGTAAAAAGGTCATTGTTATTGACCATCATCGCAGAGCGGTTAATTATATAGATAACGCACTTGTTTTCTGCCACGAGCCGTTTGCTTCGTCTGCGTGTGAAATGTGCAGCGAGATTATCAGCTGCATTGATGATAAAGCAATCGGATATGCACAGGCGGACGCTTTGCTTGCGGGCATTATGCTTGATACAAAGAATTTTGTTTTAAAAACAGGTGTAAGAACCTTTGAAGCAGCCGCATATTTGAGGAGAAGAGGCGCTACTACAATCAATGTAAAGCAGATGTTCTCCGATTCAATTGAAACTTACCGTGAAAAAGTAAGCATAGTATGCGATGCAAAAATATACAGAAACTGCGCAATTTCAATCGCAAAGGGCGCTGACGGTGATGTAAGACTTGCCTCTGCGCAGGCAGCAGACGAATTACTCACGCTTGAAAATGTAAAAGCCTCTTTTGTAATTTATGAAAGCGGCGGTAAAATTTGTATTTCCGCACGCAGCTTTGGCGCTGTAAATGTGCAGATTATTATGGAAAAGCTCGGCGGTGGCGGACATCAGACAATGTCGGCTACACAGCTTAGTGATATAAATAAAGAACAGGCTCTCAAGATGCTTATCGAAGTTATAGATACAAATCTTGAGGATGCAAGTTGCAAATAGCAGAAAGGAACGATAATTATGAAAGTAATACTTTTGCAGGATGTTAAGGCACTTGGCAAAAAAGGCGACCTTGTAAATGCTTCTGACGGATATGCAAGAAATTTTCTTCTACCTAAGAACCTTGCAAGAGAGGCAAATGCACAGGCTATGAATGAATATAGAAACGCTGAAAACTCAAAGAACTTTAAGATTGCTACCGAGAAAAAGCAGGCAGAGGGTTATAAAGCACAGCTTGAGGGCAAAACCTTTGAGATGAAAGCAAAAGCAGGTCAGGGCGGCAAACTTTTCGGCAGCATTACCGCAAAGCAGGTTGCCGAGGAAATCAAAAAACAGTATAATATCAACATAGACAAGCGTAAGGTTGTTCTTGAAAGTGATATTAAAGAATTCGGTTCTTACAAAGCCGATGTAAAACTTTATTCGGGTATTGTTGCAAACATTACCGTTAAGGTATCAGAGGCTTGATTTTATTTACGATTGCAAAGGAGGGGTGACAAATGGCGGATAATCAAATTTCAAGTAGCTACGACGGACTTCATATGCCATACAGTCCCGAAGCTGAACAGGCACTGCTTGGTGCGATTATTCTTGAAAGCGATGTTTTTGATAAAGTAATTGAATACATCAAGTCCCCCGATTATTTTTATGTTTCACTGCATAAGCTGATTTTCAAGACGATGACCGAGATGGTCAACTTCGGCGGCAAAATCGACTTTGTCACATTGCTTGAAAAACTTAAGCAGACAGGTTCGTTTGACGAAACGACAGGCAAGACATATCTTTATGACCTTGTAAACAACTGTCCGTCAATATCCAATGCCGAGGCTTATGCGGAGGTTATAAGAGATAAATACAATATCCGCAGGCTTATTACCGCTGCAAGAGAAATCATTGATGACGCTACGGCAGGCACGGAAGATACATCTGTTATTATCGACTCTGCCGAGCAGAAAATCTTTGACATAAGACAGGGTAACGAGAAAAAGGGACTTGAGAGAATTAACTCTGTTATTATGCAGACTTTTGACAGACTTGACGCTCTCAACAGCACAACAGACGACAGTATGAAACCTGTTTCTACGGGTATCGGCGACCTTGACCGAGTAATTACGGGTCTTAACCGAAGCGACCTTATTTTGCTCGCCGCCCGTCCGGGTATGGGTAAAACGAGTTTTGCGCTGAATATTGCACGATATGTTGCCTGTACGGCTAAAAAAACGGTTGCTTTTTTCTCTTTGGAAATGTCAAAAGAACAGCTTGCTAGCCGTTTATTGTCGGCAGAGGCTCTTATTGAAGGTACAAAGCTGAGAATAGGTAAGCTAAACGATGAGGAATGGGACAGACTTATTCCGGCAAGCGATATTCTCGGCAAGTCGGAGCTTTATCTTGACGATTCACCGGGTATTACCATTACCGAAATGAAATCAAAGTTAAGACGAATGAGAAAACTTGACCTTGTAATTATTGACTACTTACAGCTTATGGGCAGCGGCAGAAGAATAGATAACCGAGTTCAGGAAATTTCTGAAATCACAAGAAATCTTAAAATTCTTGCAAAAGAAATGAATGTTCCCGTTATCACACTGTCACAGCTTTCCCGTGCAAGCGAACAGCGTACCGACCACAGACCGCAGCTTTCCGACTTGCGTGATTCGGGTTCTATTGAGCAGGATGCCGACATCGTACTTTTTCTTTACCGTGAGGGATATTACGATAAAAACGAGGACGATTCTCCGCAGGGTGCAGATCAAAATTCGGGTGAGTGTATTGTAGCCAAAAACCGTCACGGCGAGGCTCGTACGGTAAAAATGCATTGGCAGGGTGAGTTTATGAGATTTACAGGTACGGAGGACAGAAGTGAGTAATCCTTTTTTGACGGCTGTAAATAAATATAAGCTGATTGAAAAAAATGATTCCGTTGCCGTTGCGCTTTCGGGCGGAGCAGATTCGGTTTCACTTCTTCATATGCTTTGTTCTGTAAAAGAAAAATATAATCTTACATTATACGCAATCCATATTAATCATATGATACGGGGCGAAGAGGCAGAGCGAGATGAAGAATTTTGCAGAGAATTTTGTAAAAAACTTTCCGTCAAACTTTTTGTAAAAAAAATAAATGTTCCGTCAATAGCGGAGAAAGAAAAAATCAGTACGGAGCTTTGTGGAAGGAATGTCAGATATAAAGAATTTGACGAGCTTTCCAAAAAGCTTAACTGTAAAATCGCAACTGCACACACGCTTTCCGATAATGCGGAAACGCTGATGATTAACCTTGTAAGGGGCACATCGCTTAACGGACTTTGTGCAATTCCCGAAAGGCGGGATTATATAATCAGACCGCTGATTTTGTGCGACAGAGCGTACATTGAAAATTACTGCCGTGAAAATTCACTTGATTATGTGACCGACAGCACAAACCTTACCGATGATTACACAAGAAACAAAATCCGTCATAATGTAATCCCCGAGCTGAAAAAGATAAATCCGAGTTTTGAAGCTTCTTTAAAGCGACTGTGCGATGATGCAAAACTTTTGTCAGTTTATCTTGACAAACAGACAGATAAAGCGGTTGCCGACAGCAGACTTGCTTTCGGATATTCGGCAAAAAAGATTTGTGAGCAGGATAAAATCATACGGCAGAATGTAATCAAAAAAATTTGTGTTGAAAACGGAGCCGATATTCCCGAGCATATTCATATCGAACTTATTGATAATGCTCTTTTTGAAAGCGGTTGTGTTGATTTGTGCGGTAATTTCCGAGCTGTGGTAAAACAAGGAATACTGCGGATAGAAAATACCGAAGCTGTTAATAATTTCGGCGAAGAAATATTATTTGCCAATGTTATTAATAAAGAATTTACATTTGATAATATAAAATATTTTTTAAAAGAAATTACAGATTTTGACGATTTAACCGATAATCCGATTTATTTGTCCGAAAAAGAAACGAAAAATGCCGTGATACGCACACGCAGACAGGGCGATAAAATTTTTTTCAAGGACAGAAATATTACCAAGCCTTTAAGAAAGGCTATGAATGAATTTAAAATTCCGTCTGAATTGAGGGATAAACTTCCGCTTGTGGCAGTGAATAATGAAATATTGTGGTGTGAGGGGATAAATTCGGTTCAGACATCTTATAGTGCAGAAAAAAGAAAATTTATTGTAATATGTGAACAAGGGAGGATTTTTTGTGCATAAGGACATCGAAAAAATACTTTACAGCGAGCAGGATATTAAAAATATTGTGAAAAGGCTTGCAAAAGAGATTGAAAAGGATTATAATGGCAAGGACTTTATAATGGTAGGCTTGCTTAAGGGCTGCGTATCGTTTATGGTTGATTTAATGAGGGAAGTAAACCTTGATTTCAGCATAGATTTTCTTGCTGTTTCAAGCTACGGCAACTCAACTGTAAGCTCGGGCAGAGTTAATATTCAGAAAGATATTTCAACTTCTGTTGACGGCAAGCATATTCTTATTGTTGAGGATATTGTGGACTCGGGCAGAACACTTGCTTTTATTTCACAGTATCTTTATGCAAAAAATGCCGCGTCTGTAAAGATTTGCACATTGTTCAACAAGCCTGACAGAAGAGTTACAGATATTGATGTTGTTTATGTCGGTTCTGTAATTCCCGACGCATTTATTGTAGGCTACGGACTTGACTATGCGGAGCGTTACAGAAATCTCCCTTATGTAGGCGTTCTTAAGGAGTCTGTTTATTCACAGGATACATAAAATTACGCTTTTAAATTCATAATATAAAAAGGAGTGATTCCTATTGGACAAAAAACTGCGTAACATAATTATTTATATCACTGTTGCGGTTATGGTTGTGCTCGGTGTGGCATTTTTGATGACCAAAAATTCATCTGAAAGTTACACAACCTCTCAACTGGTAAATCTTTTTAAAGAGGACAAGGTTCAGAGTTATACCATCAACTACGGAACAGGTGCGATTGAAATTACACTTAAAGAGGGTGTAAAACTTAAACCCGCAAAGGACATCGCTACAGCTGACAGCATTGTTCAGGATACAACGGATGATAATATCACAGCTACAGATCCTGACGGAAAAAATGCAAAGAGCTCAGCAAAAAATGTTGTTGTAAGAGGTACTCTTGCCGATATTGAAAGATTTATTGACGATGTTCGCGTTTACAAAGTTGATTCTTATAATTATATCAAAGGCAGCGACAACACACTTTTATATGAATTTTTGCCTATACTTGTAACGGGAATCCTCTTTGTAGTTGTATGGATATTCATTATGAAGAAAATGGGCGGCGGTCTTGGCGGAAAAGAAATGAACTTCGGCAAGGCTAAAATCAAAAATACAAATGACGAAAAGCGCAAAACCACATTTGAAGATGTTGCAGGCGCAGACGAAGAAAAGGAAGAGCTTGAAGAAATCGTTGAATTTCTTAAAGCTCCGGATAAGTATAATAAACTCGGCGCAAGAATCCCTAAGGGTGTACTCCTTGTAGGCCCTCCTGGTACAGGTAAAACATTGCTTGCAAGAGCTGTTGCAGGCGAGGCAGGCGTTCCGTTCTTCTCAATTTCAGGTTCTGACTTTGTAGAAATGTTTGTCGGCGTCGGTGCGTCAAGAGTTCGTGACCTCTTTGAACAGGCTAAGAAGAACTCACCGTGTATCATCTTCATTGATGAGATTGACGCCGTAGGTCGCCAGAGAGGCGCAGGTCTTGGCGGCGGTCACGATGAGCGTGAGCAGACACTTAACCAGTTGCTTGTAGAGATGGACGGCTTCGGAGCAAACGAGGGCGTTATCCTTATTGCCGCAACTAACAGACCTGATGTTCTCGATCCTGCTCTTATGCGTCCGGGTAGATTTGACAGACAGGTAATCGTAAGCTATCCTGACATCAACGGCAGAGAAGCTATCCTTAAGGTACATGCTCGCAAAAAGCCGCTTGCTCCCGATGTTAAGCTCAAGACTATTGCAAAGACAACAGCAGGATTCACAGGTGCAGACCTTGAGAATCTCCTTAACGAGGCTGCTTTGCTTGCTGCAAGAAAGAATAAAAAAGCCATTACTATGGAAGAAATCGAAGAGGCTACAATCAAGGTTGTAGTCGGTGCAGAGAAAAAGACAAGAGTTATGAGCGACAAGGAAAAGAAACTTACCGCTTATCACGAGGCAGGTCACGCAATCTGTTTCCACGAGCTTGCTACACAAGACCCTGTTCACGAGATTTCTATTATTCCGAGAGGTATGGCAGGCGGTTATACAATGCCGTTGCCGTCTGAAGATAAGTCTTACAACTCACGCACAGAAATGCTTGAAGACATCGTAGTATGTCTTGGCGGTAGAGTTGCGGAGGCAATCATTCTTGATGATATTTCAACCGGTGCGTCTAACGATATTGAAAAGGCTACAAAGACTGCCCGTGATATGGTTACAAAGTACGGTATGACTAAGGAACTCGGCTGTATTTGTTACGGCAAAGACAACAGTGCCGTATTCCTTGGCAGAGATATGGGTCATACTCAAGATTATTCAGAGAGAACTGCCGCTAAGATTGACGAGCTTATTCTTGAGATTGTCAACAATGCTTACGACAGAGCAGAAACCATTTTGAAGGATAATATTGATAAACTTCATGAGGTTGCAGCTTACCTTATTAAGCATGAAAAAATGGGCGGCGAAGACTTTGAGGCTGTTATGAACGGCACTTATGTTGAGCCTGTTGAGGCAGAAGATGCCGAATCCGAAGAAGATAATGCAAATACTGCCGAAAACAAAGATAACGAATAATAATTTTTATAGCCTCTCTTTATGAGAGGCTATAATTGCTAAATAAAGGAAAAAGGGGAAAGAGATGGAACACGACAAAATTATAGTAAGAGGAGCTAAAGAGCATAATCTGAAAAATGTCAATGTTGAAATTCCGAGAAATAAACTTGTTGTAATAACAGGTCTTTCGGGTTCGGGCAAAAGCTCGCTTGCTTTTGATACCATCTATGCCGAGGGACAAAGACGATATGTAGAAAGCCTTTCTTCTTATGCAAGAATGTTTTTAGGACAGATGGATAAGCCAAATGTAGAAAGCATTGAGGGTTTGTCACCTGCTATTTCCATTGACCAAAAGACCACATCGAAAAATCCTCGTTCAACCGTCGGCACCGTAACCGAAATTTACGATTACCTGCGTTTGCTTTATGCAAGAGTCGGTATTCCGCACTGCCCTGTTTGCGGCAGAGAAATCAGACAGCAGACGGTTGACCAGATAGTAGATAAAATTATGTCTTATGACGAGGGCACAAAAATTCAGGTTTTGGCTCCTGTTGTGCGTGGCAGAAAAGGCGAGCATGTAAAGGTACTCGAAAGTGCAAGAAAATCGGGTTTTGCGAGAGTAAGAGCAGACGGAATTGTGTATGATTTGTCAGAAAAAATTCCGCTTGAGAAAAATAAAAAACATAATATAGAAGTAATTGTTGACCGACTTGTAGTAAAGCCTGAAATTACTTCAAGACTTTCGGACAGTATAGAAACCGCCTCTAAACTTTCAAACGGTATCATTCTTGTAAATATTGTCGGCGGAGAAGATGTAATGTTCTCACAGAAGTATTCATGCCCGGACCACGGTGTGAGTATTGAAGATTTATCGCCGAGAATGTTCTCTTTTAATAATCCGTTCGGTGCTTGCCCTAAATGTACGGGCTTGGGCGTATTTCTTAAGATTGACGAAAATAAAATTATTCCCGATATGAGTAAAAGTGTGCGACAGGGCGCTATAAAAGGAAGCGGCTGGGCAATGGAGGGCAGTTCCATTGCGGCTATGTACTTTGAGGCTCTCGCTGAAAAATACAATTTCTCGCTTGATGCACCGCTCAGCGAGCTTTCGCCTGAGGTTATTAATATATTGCTTTTCGGTACAGGTGACGAAACCTTGACTATTCATCGTAAATCAGTTTACGGCAGTGGCAGTTATGAGCAAAAATTTGAGGGTATTATAAATAATCTTGAAAGAAGATATAAAGATACATCAAGCAATTGGATTAAGGAAGAAATACAAAATTATATGTCTGAAATTCATTGTGACGAATGTAACGGCGACAGACTGTCAAAAGAGAGCCTTGCCGTAACGGTCGGCGGAATTAATATTGCGGATTTCTGTAAAAAATCCGTTGTATCTGCGCTTGAATTTCTTGATACAATTGAGTTTACCGAAAAAGAAAAGATTATTTCTGCCGAGATTGTAAAGGAAATCCGTGAACGACTTAACTTTTTACAGCGTGTCGGACTTGGCTATCTTACGCTTTCCCGTTCAGCAGGAACGCTTAGCGGCGGTGAAAGTCAGCGTATACGACTTGCAACTCAAATCGGCAGCAGTCTTATGGGTGTGCTTTATATTCTTGACGAGCCGAGTATCGGTTTACACCAGCGTGACAACGAAAAACTTTTGAGCACGCTTAAAAGACTTCGTGACTTGGGCAATACGGTTATTGTTGTTGAGCACGATGAGGATACTATGTACGCTGCCGACTGTATTGTCGATGTCGGACCCGGTGCAGGTGTGCACGGCGGAGAAATTGTGTGTGTAGGCGATGTTGATGAGATCAAGGCTTGCGAAAAATCAATTACAGGTCAGTATCTAAGCCATAAAAGAGTTATTCCTGTTCCCGAAAAACGCAGGGAGGGCAACGGAAAATTTATTGAAATTCTCGGTGCCGCCGAAAACAATCTTAAAAATGTAAATGTAAAGATTCCGCTCGGCAAACTTGTTTGCGTAACGGGCGTTTCGGGTTCGGGAAAAAGTTCACTGATTAATGAGATTTTATACAAAACTCTTGCCCGTGATTTAAACAAAGCCAAGATTATTCCGGGTAAAAACAAGGGCATAAAAGGCATTGAAAATCTTGATAAGGTAATCGACATCAACCAAAGCCCGATCGGAAGAACTCCACGCTCAAATCCTGCAACTTATACGGGTGTGTTTACCGACATAAGAGCACTTTTTGCCACAACTCAAGACGCTAAAATGAAAGGCTTTTCACAAAGCAGATTTTCTTTTAATGTAAAAGGAGGCAGATGTGAGGCGTGTCAGGGCGACGGTATTATAAAAATCGAAATGCATTTCCTGTCCGATGTTTATGTTCCTTGTGAGGTGTGTAAGGGCAAGAGATATAATCGTGAAACCCTTGAGGTGAAGTACAAAGGCAAGTCGATTAATGATGTTTTAGAGATGACTGCCGAAGAGGGAATGGAATTCTTTGCAAATATTCCAAGGATTTACCGTAAACTGAAAACGCTTTGTGAAGTGGGGCTTGGCTATATCAAAATCGGTCAGCCTGCTACTACACTTTCGGGTGGTGAGGCACAGCGTGTAAAACTCGCAACCGAGCTTGCAAAGCGACCGACGGGCAAGACGGTGTATATTCTTGATGAGCCGACTACGGGACTTCATATTGCCGATGTTCACAGACTTATTGATGTTCTTCAACAGCTGGTTGATACGGGAAATACGGTTGTGGTTATCGAGCATAACCTTGACCTTATAAAGACTGCCGACCATATTATTGACCTTGGACCCGAGGGCGGAGATATGGGCGGAACTGTAATTGCAGAGGGTACTCCCGAAGAAGTTGCAAAAAATGAAAATTCATTTACAGGTCAGTATTTAAAACCGTTTTTAAATATGAATTAAACAGCGTTGTGGGATAATTATGGTTTAACAAACTTTTATAATTGTTTTACGAATATTTCAATAAATCATAATTTACCCCAACTATTGAAAAAACTTAATAAAAATTACTAAACAAAACGCAGGCAATACTTAGATATCTAAGTATTGCCTGCGTTTAATAAAAAAATTCTTGACATTTATTTGTTAGTATGCTATTATATTCAAGCTGATTTCAGCAAAATACAACATAATATGGTCTTATTGGAAACGCACATCCTCCGTGATGATAACGAACAACACATAAACATTGTTATCATGGGAGGACTTTATTATGCCAAAAAACAAACTTGAAGATGCAGTATTCACCGCCATTATGGCGACCGTTATGGTGTACGGAATGATTGTTTACAATGTTGCACTTAATACGGGCAAGGTTGACGGAACAACTTTTCTTGCGGCAACGCACGAACTGATTTTTATGGCTCCGATCGCTTTTATTCTTGAATTTTTTATAGTCGGCAAAATTGCCGCAAAACTTGCGTTTACGGTAATGAAACCCACTGACAGACCGCAGTTTATTACATATGCAATTTCAATATGTATTTGCTGTATTATGTGTCCGATAATGAGTCTTATTGCAACCTGTTTGTTCAAAATACCGTCATTCGGTACATGGGTGCAGACATGGGCGCTTAATTTTCCGATGGCTATTTGTTATCAGATGTTTTATTGCGGCCCGTTTGTTCGTCTTGTTTTCAGATTAATTTTCCGCAGAGGAAAAAACAAAGAAGAAAACAAGCAGATTTCTGCGGAAAAAGATTAATATATTTTAGTTACAAAAGATATACAGTTGATTTAATTTTCATTGTATATCTTTTTTATTTATTAGAATTTGTTGATGCTAAATTATCCTTTTATAAATTATCAAACAAACTTAGCTGTATATTCTGGTTTTCATATTTATTTTCGTATTTGCGAAGGTATGAAAACACCCTGTCAATTCCAAACATAATGCCCTCATTTTGACAGACATTTTCAATCCTTTTCATAAGGTAATCGCTGTTCGGACTTAAAACTTCATATGAATTTCCGTAGGTTCTCATATATCGTTCTTTCATACCGGGGAAAAATCTGTCGAGTTGACTGTAAAAATATTCTCTGTCGCCGTTTCGCAGTGTAACTCCTATGTTAAAGCAAATAATGCCCTTAACGCCCGATTTGACACAATAATCAAGCAAAGCGTCTATATTTTCTTTGGTGTCGTTTATAAACGGTAAAAATGGAGAGAGCCATACAACAGTCGGAATTTTAGCCTTTTGAAATTCTTTCAGAGTGTTTACTCTTTCTTCGGTTGTCGAAACATTGGGTTCAAGAATTTTACAAAGTTTTTCGTCGGCGGTTGTAAGAGTCATTTGCAGTACGGATTTGCTCTTTCGATTAATTTTTTCAAGAATATCAATATCACGCATAACGCTTGACGATTTAGTATGAACGGTAACTCCGAAAGAATATTTTTCTATAATTTCAAGGCATTTTCTCATAATTCTTAAATCTTTTTCAAGCGGAATGTATGGGTCGCTCATAGCGCCCGTACCAATCATACAAGGTTTTCTTTTAGACGATAAAGTCTTTTCCAGAAGTTCGGGTGCGTTTTCTTTTACTTCAATATCTTCAAATTTATGTTTCATCTGATAGCAGTCGCTGCGTGAATCACAGTAAATACATCCGTGCAGACAACCTCTGTATATATTAATGCCGTTTGAGGCGGATAAAATTCCCTTTGCTTTGACTTTATGCATAAAATACCTCAATTTTCTTTTACTTCAACAAACCATTTATTTTCTTCGAGAAAAATATATCTTTCTTTTCCTAAAATTCTGCAGGTATATCGAATACCGCAACCGCCTGCTTTTAAAGATGTGGCATAGCGTACATCTGTTATGCGGTCGATGGGATAGCGTTTGTTGTCATCCCAAAAAATATAATTCGGTACGAGGCTGCCGTCACAGTCAAATGTTGCAGTAACCTTAACATATTTCTTAAACATAATAGCCTCCGATAAGCGTTAGTTCACAGATAACCGACAGGGTGAATTGTGTGTTCGTCTTTTGGATTAAAGGCAGACAGCCCTCTGTCGGTTAAAAGTGATGCGGGACGAATGATATAATTGCCAAAGCGTTGCTTTAATTTATCCAAGGTTTTATCAAGCTTTTCTTCTGCGATTATTTTTCTTTCGTCCGAAAAAATATCCATTTGTCTGGGAATGTTATTGTGTGCAAAATCCGTAACTGATACGCCGATGCTTCTTAGAGGTGATTTATTGTCAAAATTCTCTTTGAACAGTGCCATAGCGGCTTTTGTAATGTCGCTTGTCAGGGAAGTGTAGGTATTTAAAGTATGTTGCCTTGTAATTGTGGAAAGCCCCATGTCACGCATACTCACACACACAGTTTTGCCCACAAATCCTTGTTCACGCATTCGTCTGCATACGCTGTCGCAAAGGACATAGGCTATAACCTTGATGTCGTCAAGATTTTTTAAATCACGCACCGCCGTGGTTGAATTTCCGATAGATTTTACCTCTGAATATTCACCGATTCGAGCAACGGGTGAGGAATCATATCCGTTTGCAAAGCCGTAAATCAGGTCGCCCCATTTGCCGAGGTGAGTCCTCAACAGACCGATCGGAGCATTTGCAATGTCGCCTATGGTGTATATTCCTATCTGTTCAAGTTTTTTTCGTGTAGCACCGCCTACATACAGCAAATCGCCGGCAGGTGAATTCCATACAAGCGTCTTGTAGTTATCCCGTGTAATGCAGGTGATTGCGTCAGGCTTTTTGTAATCACTGCCGAATTTGGCAAAAATCTTGTTAAAGCTGACGCCTATGCTTACCGTGATACCGATTTCGTCCTTTACACGCTGTGAAATCTCCTTGGCAATGGTGAGTGCATCATTTTTATAGTCTTCTGAAATGTCAAGCCACGCTTCATCAAGACCGAAAGGTTCGACCATATCGGTGTAATCGGAGTAAATTCGGCGTACCTTGTCGGAAAACTTCTTGTAAACATCAAGTCTTGCTGGAACAGTCAGAAGTTGAGGGCATTTTTTCTTTGCCTGCCATATAGCTTCTCCTGTTTTTATATTGTACTTTTTTGCCTCCTCGTTTTTCGCAAGGATAATTCCGTGTCTGTTCTCGGCGTCACCGCTCACCGCAACGGGTAAATCTCTTATATTCGGATTTAAAAGACATTCCAC
>OGLF01000498.1_pt1 | contig 25012 bp, 24 predicted proteins | sample 1572701 | NCBI WGS metagenome assembly OGLF01 (sample SAMEA2581910, study PRJEB24529) | metagenome | biome: Human gut stool | place: China | collected 2011 | reverse complement strand
CACAGAACTTTGAACCTAAAATAGGTTTCGACCAAATACGCCAGTTGTTGAGCGAAAAATGCCTCAGCACATTAGGCGCCGAACGCGTAGCCGATATGACGTTCTCCGACCATTTTGAAGAAGTGGAGGAACGCCTGAACCTCGTTACAGAGTTCGTACGCATCATACAGGAGGAAGATAACTTCCCCGCACAATATTTTTTCGACGTCCGTCCGTCACTGAAACGAATACGCATAGAAGGAATGTACCTGGATGAGCAGGAACTTTTCGACTTGCGCCGTTCGTTGGAAACGATACGGGACATCGTGCGTTTTTTAGAAAAGGATGACATAGAAGGAGAAGACTCCCCCTACCCTTGTCTCCGGAACCTCGCCAAGGATATATTGGTATTTCCGCAGCTGATTCAGAAGATAAACAATATACTTTCACCTTATGGAAAGATAAAAGATAATGCTTCTTCCGAACTGGCACGTATTCGTCGTGAACTGGCGAACACCATGAACAGCATATCCCGTTCTCTGAACAGCATCTTACGCAATGCCCAGTCTGAAGGTGTAGTAGATAAAGACGTTACCCCGACCATGCGCGATGGCCGTCTGGTAATTCCGGTTGCTCCGGGATTAAAACGAAAGATTAAAGGTATCGTACATGACGAATCAGCAAGTGGAAAAACCGTATTTATAGAACCTGCCGAAGTAGTAGAAGCCAATAACCGTATCCGCGAACTGGAAGGGGATGAGCGTAGGGAAATTATCCGTATCCTGATAGAATTCTCTAACCTGTTGCGCCCTTCCATTCCCGATGTATTGCAGTCTTATGAATTCCTTGCAGAGATAGACTTTATCCGTGCCAAGAGCTTGTTTTCCCTACAAATATCTGGTATAAAACCTGCACTGGAAAATACGCAGTTACTGGATTGGACTATGGCTGTACACCCGTTGCTGCAACTTTCCCTTGCCAAACATGATAAGAAAGTAGTTCCGCTCGATATTGAATTGACTGAAAAGCAGCGTATCCTTATTATATCCGGTCCCAATGCGGGTGGTAAGTCTGTTTGCCTCAAGACAGTGGGATTGTTGCAATATATGTTGCAATGTGGTATGCTCGTTCCTATGCACGAACGTAGCCATGCCGGTATCTTCAGCAGTATATTCATCGATATAGGCGACGAACAGTCCATTGAAGATGATCTGAGTACTTACTCTTCACATCTCACCAACATGAAGATAATGATGAAGAATTGCAATGAACGCAGTCTCATCCTTATAGATGAATTTGGTGGTGGAACCGAGCCACAAATCGGTGGCGCCATCGCCGAAGCCGTACTGAAACGTTTCAACCAAAAGCTGACGTTCGGTGTTATTACTACTCACTACCAAAATCTGAAGCACTTTGCCGAAGACCATGAAGGAGTAGTGAATGGAGCCATGTTGTACGACCGCCACCTGATGCAGGCACTTTTCCAACTTCAGATAGGTAATCCCGGAAGTTCATTTGCCGTAGAGATAGCCCGAAAGATCGGTCTTCCGGAAGATGTGATTGCAGATGCATCCGAAATTGTGGGTAGCGAATATATTAATGCCGATAAGTATCTGCAAGATATTGTACGCGATAAACGATACTGGGAAGGCAAACGTCAGACTATCCGCCAGCGTGAAAAACACATGGAAGATACCATCTCCCGCTATCAGGCAGAAATGGAAGACCTGCAGAAATCTCGCAAAGAGATTATCCGTAAAGCTAAAGAAGAAGCAGAACAGCTGGTACAGGAAGCCAATGCACGGATTGAAAACACCATCCGCACCATTAAGGAAGCACAGGCTGAAAAAGAGAAAACCCGCCAGGCACGTCAGGAACTGACCAAGTTCCGTGAATCGATGGAAGCTCTTGCCTCTAAAGAACAAGAGGAGAAGATAGCACTCAAAATGCAAAAATTGCAGGAAAAGCAGAACCGGAAAAAAGAAAAGAAGAATAAAGATACAAACAACACTCTTTCAGCTCAGGAGCTGGCTGCCCAAAAAGCCAAACAGGAAGCTGAACGCCTAGCAAGCATTGCCCCGGGAGCTATGGTAAAGATAAAAGGTCAAAGCTCGGTGGGCGAAGTATTGGAAGTAAATGGCAAAAATGCCATTATTGCTTTTGGCAGTATCAAAACCACTGTTAAGCTGGAACGATTGGAGCGCACTAATTCCGCCCCACAAAAGGTGGACAACTCTACTAAGAGTACCTTTGTCAGCAATCAAACCCAAGACAGCATGTACGAAAAGAAATTGAACTTCAAGCAAGACATTGATGTACGCGGCATGCGTGGTGACGAAGCTCTACAGGCAGTAACCTACTTTATTGATGATGCCATCCTTGTAGGTATGTCACGTGTACGTATCCTTCACGGAACAGGTACAGGTATCTTGCGTACCCTTATCCGGCAATACCTGCAAACAGTTCCCGGCATCAAGCATTTTGCCGACGAACATGTACAGTTTGGTGGTGCAGGAATCACAGTCGTTGACCTATAAATAAAATAATTATGAAATCAATCAAAGAACTCTACCGTATCGGTACAGGGCCATCAAGCAGCCATACAATGGGGCCCCGCAAAGCTGCTGAGATCTTTCTGGAAAAACATCCGGAAGCTTCCTCATTTAAAGTGACCTTATACGGTAGCCTTGCTGCCACAGGAAAGGGACACATGACTAACATAGCCATTACCGATACCCTGCAGCCAGCCGCTCCGGTAGAAATTATTTGGGAACCCAAAATATTTCTACCTTTCCATCCCAATGGCATGAAATTCGTTTCATTGGATGCTTCGGGAAAAGAGACTGATGCATGGACAGTATTCAGTGTAGGCGGTGGTGCGCTGGCTGAAGAAAATGATGGTGCATCATCTGTCAACACCCCGGATATCTATGATATGAATCACATGATGGAGATTCTACAATGGTGCGAAAAGACCGGAAGAAGTTACTGGGAATACGTCAAGGAGTGTGAGGAAGAAGATATATGGGATTACCTGCAAGAAGTCTGGAAAACCATGCAAGCAGCCGTTCGCCGCGGATTGGAGCAAGAAGGTGTACTGCCCGGTCCATTGAACTTACGCCGCAAAGCCTCTACTTATTATATACGTGCCAGCGGATACAAGCAGTCTTTGCAATCTCGCGGATTGGTATTTTCCTATGCCCTTGCCGTAAGTGAAGAGAACGCCTCAGGAGGAACAATAGTTACCGCCCCTACTTGTGGTTCTTGCGGTGTGATGCCGGCAGTATTATATCATCTTGCTAAAAGCCGTGATTTCAGTGATACCCGAATCCTTCGTGCGCTTGCCACAGCCGGTCTTGTAGGAAATATCGTAAAGACCAATGCATCCATTTCAGGAGCAGAAGTAGGATGTCAGGGAGAAGTAGGCGTAGCCTGTGCAATGGCCTCAGCTGCTGCCAACCAATTATTTGGTGGTAGTCCTGCACAAATAGAGTATGCAGCCGAAATGGGTCTGGAACATCACCTCGGCATGACTTGCGACCCGGTATGCGGATTAGTTCAAATTCCTTGCATTGAACGCAATGCATATGCTGCCGCCCGCGCACTGGACGCCAACCTTTATTCTTCTTTTACTGATGGCATGCATCGTGTATCCTTCGACAAAGTTGTAGAAGTAATGAAAGAGACCGGAAACGATTTGCCATCACTCTACAAAGAAACCAGTGAAGGCGGATTGGCCAAGGATTATCGGCCAATGGGAGAATGATAATTTAGTGCTATGCGCTAAATTAAGTGACGAGCTACAGCTCGTCACTTTCTCACACTTTCGGTGGATAAATCGTATCATCCTTCCCTGTCACATTCACCGTATTCATCAGTCCTCCATCTTCCGAGTAGAATAACTGATACTTCTGATTTCCTTGTTTTACCTCAATCACATATTGCATGGGCTGCAATGGATACAGCAGGAAATAATAATCATCTTGTACCCAGTTTGCATACTCTCCGCTACCAAATGCAGTCTGTACAGCTTCAGGAACATCATTCCAGAATATTTCCGATTCCGTCATCAGCCAATTGGCATTGGGATCAAACCATATATTTGATTCTTTTCCATCCAACCAGCAATCGGCCACAAAATAGGCTCCTTTTTGTTCCCATTCTATTCCTGTCGCACTCGGATACTTCTGTTTCAGGGCTTGTACCACAGACTCAGGAACATTAATGCTCTTATCATCATCATCGTCGTCACTGCATGCACTGAACGTAACAGCAGCCATACACATCATCACCGCTAACATTAAAAATCTTGTCTTCATCTTTTCCCCTCCATTAATCATCCATACTGACGAATTGTCCTTTTTTATTAAATTTCAATGAAAAATCATTGGCAAGTTCTACTTCTATACCTGTACCTTTACGTTCTATCTTGGTGATAATCTCATTCGGGAAATTCTTTTTCACGTAATCCTTGATAGAAGCAGGGATAAGGGCGGCAGGTACAGCACCTTTCTTGCAATCCACCTCCGTCCAGTTACCTTTTTTGTCGAAATCAATCTCTGTACGGTCAGTCAAAGTCACTTCATACTTCTTAGATAAGAATTCACTATCTATCTTGATGTATGAGATCTGCGGTTTACTGAAATACTGATTGATAAAGTTACGCGCATTCAAAGGGAGATCCTTTGCGTCTTTGGTAATCACATCACCTGCAAAAGCGAACTGAACGGCCACGATAGCCAATACGAGAATAGATAAAATCTTCTTCATAATCGTTATTCTTTTAAGTGTTACTAATTTATTTCTTGTTTTTATTTACACTACAAATAACGATAGCGAATCGGGAAAGATTTGGGAATATTCGCCTTTAGCTTTTCTTTTCAGATTCTTTAACAAGCAAAAACAGATGCATTCCTTCCTGCCCCTTATAAGTCAGACTGAGAGAAGCAGAAATAGCAATAGAACGGGCAATGGCAAGCCCCAAACCTGTAGAATCTTTTTTTCCGTCGATACTGCGATAGAAACGCCGGAATAGCTTTTCTCCATCCAATGGATGGTCACCACTATTTTTAATAATCAATGAAGAAGGAGTCGTTTCAATATACAACTCTCCCCCCGCATGATTGTGTACTAAGGAGTTTTTCACCAAATTGGAAACCAAAATCTGTGTCAGAGACAAGTTACACCGGATCACGAAAGGTTCTTCTCCCTTTATACGTACCAGATGTATCTTTTTCCCTTCATATATATCCATTAAATCGGGCAATAGTTCATCTAAAACTTCATCTACAGATACATCTTCCGTTTCGGTATACTGCCCATTCTCAATGCGGGACAACAACAATAAAGACTTATTCAATCTGACTGCCCTACCCAATGTAGCGTATATTTCATCCAGTTCTTTCAACTGTTGCTCGGTCATCGACTCATTCTCTGCAAGTAATTCGACCTTGCCGCGCACAATGGCAAGTGGTGTCTGCAACTCATGCGAAGCATTTTCTATAAACTGCTTCTGTTCTTCATAAGCTTTATAACTACGATTTCCCATATCCACAGCTGCCTCTCCCAACTGTTGGAACTCCCGTATCTTCGTAGGATTATCCAGCACCGGAAGCTCTTTCCCCGGTTGAATTTGTTGTAACCAGTCCAGCAGGCGCTGCAGCGGGCGGAACACACTTTGCAATATCAGGCGTGTACCTATAGACGTACAAATCAGAAAAAGTAAAAACAGTGCTCCCAGATACCAAAGAATGGCCTCTACCATATCATCACGTTCCAGAATGGAAATCATCAGCTCCAATTCATAATACTGTCCGTCCGGCATGCGGAAAACTGTTTTAAGTACCCGCACCGGTTCATCCTCATCTTCGCTTTCGATATAGACGGTAGAGTCATAGTACTTTTCGTCGTAGTCTTCCGCCTCTTCTTCGGATATAGGCCGGAATTTATAAAAAGACATCAGCGTCCCCTCTGTTTCAAGAACAGACGGGTCCATCAAGGCATTATTAATCAATATCTCACTATAGTTTTCAAGCGTATCATCCGTTTCATCCATCACTTCATCAATAATGGCATAATAAAACAACACACCCCATGCAGCCATCAGCAGAAGTAGCAGTAACGAGAGCTTTCGGTAGGTATAATGGAGAAGTTTCATGACTCGGAAAGTTTATAGCCAAAACCATATACCGCTTTCAGTTCCACGGTAGCATCAGCTTGTTTCAATTTCCGGCGGAGATTTTTCACTTGAGAATAAATAAAGTCCAAAGAATCTGCCTGATCGATATTATCGCCCCATACAGACTCTGCAAGGCTCATTTTATTAATTACACGATTTGGGTTGACTATAAAGTAATAAAGTAAATCGAATTCTTTCCGGTTAAGTTGCAAAGGCACTCCCCCGACCTCCACTTGCCGTTTATCAGGATAAAGCAACAGATTCCCCACCGTAATGGAAACATCCCCTTTCGCCTGCCTCCGACGAATAACAGATTTTACCCGCGCATTCAGTTCCGCCAGATGGAAAGGTTTGGTCAGATAATCATCAGCTCCCAATTCCAGTCCTTCTACTTTGTCATCCAAGGAATCTTTTGCAGAAATAATTAATACACTGTCACTACGATGAAGTCGTTTAAGTTCGCGCAACAAATCCAGACCACTTCCACCGGGCAACATGATGTCCAATAAGATGCAGTCATAATCGTAGTCATTCACTTTGTCCAGCGCCGAAAAATAATCGGCAGCAGTTTCCACTACGAAATGTTCTTTCAAAAGGGAAATGCGGATTGTTTCCCGCAAATCCGGTTCGTCTTCTACAATCAGGATTTTCATACCGGCAAAGGAAACTCATAAATTGGGAAACATTCTGGAATATCTTATCAAATACTGTCCGTCTCGTACACTTCTTCCAGTAATTCTTCTTTCGCTATAGAAATCTTGCCATCAGCAGATACAGTTATTGATAATGGAATATAGAGATCGGACTGCGGATAGCAGATGCTTGCTGCATAGACCATGCCTTTGGATGTGTTTTTATCGTACACCAAGCCTTCAAGAATAGAGTGTTTTAAGAATTTAGCATCCACCAATGAAGCAAAACTCTCTTTCGTGAATTCTTTATTCACAATAGACTTACCACCGGAAGTTATACGTAGTGTAATACGGTTATCTACAAATTTTTCTCCCTGTTCATTCGTTACAACAGGCAAACTGTCATCCGGACGACGAACCACATGAGAGTGATACTCCTTACCATTATAAGTAAAACTCATTTTACTATCAGACACCTGCATACGTTGCAAACCGTTGGCATCCACACTGTCTTTCATCAATACCTGCACATCTTCCCCATCTCCTTTTTTCTGAGAAGAACAAGCTGACAACAGCCACACGGCCATACATATCCAGAAGTAAAATACATTTTTCATTCTGCCATTTGTTTACAATTAACGGAACAAAGGAACGAAAAGAGAGGCAAAAATACAAGGGAAAGCCGGAATAAATGAAAAACGGACGGATAATGCTCCGCCCGTTTTTGAACTAATACCTTCTTTATTCTTTTATATTACCTATTGAATCCTGTTGTTTATAAGACAAAAATAAAAGCGAAAAGTTTAATGAAACCTTTCGCTTTAACATAAAACAATATTTCTGTTTGTTTTTTATAAGTCTCAGGCCTTCAAAGTTATAAACCGTCTACCGCTTAACTTTATTTCAATCTCTTTGATAGAGAGTATGACTCCTCCCACTTCGACAGAAATCCGCATTCTGGTTACAATTAAAAGTTAGCATCAATTTACTCTCACTACTCTCACTTTTCAAAATAGCCGTTGATAATTAGAATATTAAGTGTGAGTGAGAGTAAAAAAATAGCGTGAGAGTAAGTGATTTACTCTCACACTGTCTTGTCCTGATTGTAAGGTGTTAATTTGTCTTGTACAAGAGAATGTTCTGTTTTTCTCCTAAGAAACATTCCTTTCAGCCATAGGAATTATCAGATGTCGACCTCAGTCAACAGGCCTGTTAACCTTGGTTGACAGGCTCATTAGCCTTAGTTAACAGGCCTGTCAACCAAGGTTAACACCCAATAGGACTTACTATAAAATATCTCCTTGCACACATGATTTGCTCTTTATCATCTGAGTAGATGGTTGTCCTCCTCCCAATGATATCTGTACTTTTCCTTTCATGGGTACAGATTTTCCAGAAATATCAACGACAGACAGTTCCTTAGATGTCAGGACAAACTCCACTGTTTGTGATTCTCCCGGCTTCAGATTAATCCGTTTAAAGCCCTTCAATGCCCGAATCGGAGTTACAAAATCACGAGGATTGGAAACATACAACTGAGCAACTTCCTCTCCTTCCATCTTCCCTGTATTGGTGATTTTTGCTGTAACCTTAACTGACCGTTTATCCGGTGACGGTTGCAATTTCAAAGAGGAATATTGAAAAGTCGTATAGCTCAATCCATAGCCAAAGGGATAAACCGGCGTTCCTGTAAAATAACGGTAAGTACGATTCTCCATGCTGTAATCTTCGAAATCAGGCAAATCGTTTACACTCTTATAGAAGGTCAGCGGTAAACGTCCTGAAGGATTATAATCTCCAAATAACACATCGGCTATAGCTTGTCCGCCAGCCTGACCGCCATACCATGCATTCAAGATAGCCGGAAGATGGGCAGATTCCCATTCAAGTCCTAAAGCACTTCCTGTCATCATAACAAAAACGACTGGCTTACCGGTTGCATATAATTCTTTCAATAAGTTTTGCTGCACGGAAGGAATAGAGATAGAAGTCCGGTCACCCCGTTTGAAACCTTCTATTTCCACCCCCATCTCCTCACCTTCTACTTTGGCAGAAAGACCACCCACAAAGATAATCACATCTGCATCCTTCACCGCAGCAGCAGTTTGCTTGTAATCAGCCTTCCGAAGTATTCCCATATCAAACTTGATTTCTGCATTATCCGCATGTTGAACATAGCGGATTTCTATCGGATAGGATTTACCCTTTTCTGCATTCAACAGATAATATGAGTTTATATTTCCAACTTTATTCTGCTTTACTCCATCAATATACAGTTCTGCTTTATCATCAGCCTTCAGTTCAAAGCAAACCTCACCTGTCTGTTTCGGTGTAAATACAGTACTCCAAACAGCAGACATCTGCCTGGTAATGATGCCATCGCCAACATCCTGACCATCTCCCCACTGATAATCAACAGTCTTTTCCATACGAGATAATCCGGGATTTCCTTGCCACTGCGTATTTTGATAATAGTCAGCCTTAAAGCCCTGCTGCCCGTCATAACAGAACAAAGCATCTTCATAAGCTGAGGTGAAAACAAAATCATCAGTCAGATTAACACCTTTCTCGTAGACCACTTCCACCTGATTGCCCACTTTCTTTTGAATACCTTCCAGTGCTGTAGTTATATGTGACGGATAACCATAGTAGTTAGCAAGTAATACACTTTTATCATCAGCATTCGGACCGACCACTGCTATCTTCTTTATTTTATTCTTATTCAAAGGCAACAACTGATCTTGATTCTTCAGCAACACAATAGACTGACGAGCCATTTTCAATGCATGAGCTTTATGAGCGTCACACTCCAGAACTGATAAAGGTATATTTGAATAAGGTACACGGTCATCCGGATCGAACATACCCAGCCGGAAGCGGATTTCAAATAATTTCTTCAAAGATTCATCTATCTGCTTTTCTGTTATCAATCCTCTGAGAACGGCATCCGCCAATGCCCGGTAAGCTCCATTACCACATTCACAATCTGTACCATGCAACACAGCATCCGCAGAGGCTGCAGCTGCATCCTGATGTGTTTTATGAGTATTATAAAAGTCTTCAACAGCCCCGCAATCTGAAGTTACATAGCCGCCAAACTTCCAATGATTTCGCAAAATATCCATCATCAAAAGATCATTGCCACAACAGGGTTGCCCAAAGAAGGAGTTATAAGCACACATTACTCCCGTCACTTTTCCTTCGACCACCAATTCCTTAAATGCCGGAAGATAGGTATCCCACAAATCATGGTTATTCACTTTAGCATCATACGTATGCCGGTTCCATTCCGGACCACTATGTACTGCATAATGTTTAGCACATGCTGAAGATTTCAGGTAAACCGGATCATCACCCTGAAGACCTTTCACAAATGAAACACCAATGGAAGCAGTTAAAAAAGGATCTTCGCCATACGTTTCCTGTCCCCGCCCCCAACGCGGGTCCCGGAATATATTGATATTCGGACTCCAGTAAGTTAATCCTCTGAATATTCCGGGAGTCCCTTTCCGGGTAGCATCGTGATAAATAGCACGTCCTTCATCCGAAGCATATACCGCCATCTGATGAACAGATTCTGTATCCCAGGTAGCTGCCATAGCAATGGCTTGAGGGAAAGAAGTAACTGGATAGGGACTTCTGGCTACTCCATGTAAACACTCATTCCACCAATTATATGCAGGAATTCCCAGCCGATCTATGGCAGGAGCGTTATTCAACATTTGAGAAATCTTTTCCTCTAACGTGAGACGCCCCACCAAATCATTTACTCTTTCCACTATCGGAAGTTCTGGATTCAAGAATTTGCATGTCGCTTGTCCCGCCACTGTGACAGAGAATAAAAGCAAACTGCAAATAAGATTCAATTCTTTTTTCATACCTTTTTCAATTCAATGTAGTAGCAAAATTACTCTCATCTCATTAAAGGAATCATAAAAAAGAACTTAATACAGGACAAAAGTTACCTCACAAAGCCATTTTTATAATAATCATAAGCAGCATCAATCCTTTCCGGAGTATCAGCATTCAAAAGAAGTAATAATTCACGGGTAAACTCCAAATGTCCGGTTCCGTTGGCAGTTACGATATTCTTATCGCTGACTGCCTGCTTTTCCTGGTATCCGGCTTCATTAGTATATGCGCTACCTGCGAATTGTTTCAGATATGGAAGTGTGTTACTGGTATGCTTTACATCGTTCAGGAACCCATGCGCCCCCATAAAGGCAGAAGCATTGCAAATAGCTCCAACTATCTTGCCACGCTGTAATGCATCCTGCACAATTGGCACCACCAACTCCGATTCGGGTGATTGCCACTGCATGCCGCCTATCAGAACCAATGCCGCATAATCGGCAGGCATAGTCTGAAAACTATAATCCGGCACTGTGCGGAACCCGCCTATAGAACGAACTTCATCCAGCGTCGGGGCAACTGTCTTTGATATATATTTTACTTCGTTACCCGGTAACACTCCGGCATTTAAAGAAATAGAAAGGAATGCACCTTCCCAATCGGCATAATCATTCAATAGAAGAAATAAGACTTCCTGTTTCATTGTTTTCTGTTTTCAGCGAAATTAAGATGCAACCATGCAATCTTATTTTCTTATGGTTGAAACTCAAGTTCAAAATAGATATAATCTTTTATACTAAACTTTTCATACCATTCCGAAGGATGGTTTTTGGACATGCAAAATGGTTCCTACTCTATGCTGGCAATCGATATGAACACTATCTGCGGACTCTGTCTGTGCAAAGAAATAAAAATGCTGAGCACTATCCATCTTACAAGGAATTTCTTCATTCAAAGCTTTCCTTTCTGTTTTTCCATCAGTACATCTTACCATATACAACTTATAAGGCAAGTTCTTGTGAGATGTCCTGACTATAACATCAAAACCAAAGATCCCCTGAAAGCCCATCAGTTTTTGCACAAAAGCATCTTTAGGCGATTCATAAGATACTGAGATAGTGTCTTGCGCTATCAAAGGCGTCATGCATAAAAAAACAACGCCAATGTACATAAAAGCTTTTTCATTTTTTTTAAATTTGTATACGATGCCGCAAATATAACAAAAACGCTGATATCATTGTCTCTATATGACAACAATATCAGCGCAATTCACTATTTATTACAAAGATGAAAATTTTTCTATAAATGTCAATGTAGAGAGGGCTACAACGTTTCCTGTTTCAGTTGCTCCACGAACCCGTCAATACGGCGCAACTCCCTGGGAATATTAATACTCTGCGGACAGTGAGGCGAACATTGATCGCAACCAATGCAATGATTTGCCTGTCGCAGGCGTGGCACACTACGGTCATAACCAACAAGAAAAGCTTGGCGTGCCTTTCTATAATTCTCGTCTTGTTGGCTTTTCGGCACATTTCCCTCATTTACACATTTATTATAATGTATAAGCACAGCAGGAATATCAATGCCATACGGACAAGGCATACAGTATTTACAGTCATTGCACGGTACAGTAGGGTACTTCAACATCAACTGTGCCGTTTCTTCCAGAAACTCCTTATCATCATCTGTCAAAGGAATCAGCGGAGAATAGGTACGAATATTATCTTGAAGATGCTCCATATACGTCATACCACTCAATACCGTCAACACCAGTTCCGGTGAGCCTGCAAAACGAAAAGCCCACGAAGCCACACTATCTTCCGGACGACGCTGCTTAAGGCGTGTCATAATATGAGTAGGTACATTAGACAATCTTCCACCCAGCAATGGCTCCATAATGATTGCCGGGATATTTCGTTTTACCAATTCATCATATAGGTAGTCCGCATTTACATTACGTCCCGAAGAATGTTTCCAGTCCACATAATTGAGCTGTATCTGTACAAAGTCCCATTTCACCTCATCATGTAGAGAAAGTGCATAGTCATAAGTATCCACTGTACCATGGAAAGAAAATCCCAGATTACGGATACGCCCAGCCTCCCGTTCCTTCAACAGAAACTCCATCATACCATTGTCTATATATCGTGCTTTGAATGCTTCTATTCCACCATTACCGATAGAGTGCAACAAATAGTAATCGATATAATCTGTCTGCAAATCTTCGAAAGACTTACGATACATAGCTATGGAGTTTTCACGGCTATAATTACTAAAGTTGGATAACTTTGTAGCAATAAACAGTTTCTCGCGCGGATGACGTTTTAATGCAATACCAGTAGATTTTTCCGACCACCCCTGTACATACACCGGAGATGTATCGAAATAATTCACGCCGTGCGCAATGGCATAATCTACTAATTCGTTCACTGCATCCTGATCAATTATATCTCCTTTCCCATCCGGTGAAGGAACAGTCGGCCAACGCATACAGCCATAACCCAGAAGTGAAACACGGTCTTTCTGAGCCACAGAAGTGCGGTAAGTCATCTTATCAGTAGGCACCGGAGTCGATGTACTACCTCCCGGAATCACCCCATCCTTCTGTTTGCAACTATAAAGAGTCGCAGCAGCCGTTGTCGTAGCGGCACTGATGCCCACAATTTTCAGAAAATCCCTACGGTTTATATTTTTATTATGTTCTTCCATATCTGTTCTTCTAACATTTATCACTCTATCACATTACCACCTTTATATTACTCGATGTCTCTCATGTCCCTCCACATAGATAGCACTGAAAGGGCGTGCCGGACAAAGATTCTCACAGGCACCACAACCAATACAACGCTCTACATTGACAACCGGAATCTTTGGAGAATCCGGATTATCTACCTCAGACGGAACCATTTCTATCGCCGCTACCGGGCAATGACGGGCACAATTGCCGCAATTTACTCCATCAGTCAACGGCACACAATTCTTCCTGATCCATACGGCATGACCGATCTGGATAGATGATTTATCAGCCAGACTGGTAAGATGAATCGCATCCGTCGGACATACTTCGGCACACTTCGCACATTCCGGACGACAATAACCACGTTCATAAGACATCTCCGGCTGCATCAACGTCATCAGATTACCGGATGGGCGTAAAACCTGATTAGGGCACACTGATACACAAAGCTGGCAAGCCGTACAAAATTACGAAGACTCAATGACCCTGCCGGTACAATAGGTGTCGTCCGTCCCGGTATTTTCTTATCCTCAATGACAGCCAATCCACCATCCACTTTTTTCTCCTGTGCCTTCAGCAATGTACTTGCAGCAAATACGGCACCGGCAGAAAAGAAAGCACGGCGTGCATTGTCCACCTGCTCCGGTGAAACACCCGTCACTTTTTCAGCCGCTAACGGTTTCTGCACTTCCTTATGAGGACGCTCATAACGGATAGCTCCTTTCTTACATTTACCAATGCAATCCATACAAGCCACACAACGGCTATAATCTATTTTATGATTTTTAGAATCAATGCATGCCGCCTTACAATTACGTGCGCACAAACCGCAACCATTACATTTACTCGTATCGATTACTGGTTTCAGCAAAGAAAAACGTGAAAAGAATCCCAATACTGTTCCTACCGGACAAATTGTATTGCAATATGTACGCCCGTTGCGCCAGGCCAGTACAGCCAAAATAACAAATGTCAGAACAGCTATCACAAAAGTTCCCATAGCCTTCATCCAGACATCTACAGAATAAAACATATAGCTATCTGCCCGTTCGACCAAAAGAGCAAGCAGGTTGTTTCCCCACTGATAAACCGGAGCAAACAGATTAGAAACTATTCGCCCGTAAGAACTATAAGGTGCCAGTAAGGCAACCAACGAACCAACTCCTCCTATCAGAGCCAGAATAAATACTCCCAGCACTCCATAACGCAACCAACTAAGTGCAGGTGAATACGAATAGCGATTCTTTTTCCGCTTTTTACCCAACCATGAAACTACATCCTGAAATACGCCCAACGGACAGATTACAGAACAATACACACGCCCAAAGAGCAGTGTCAATGCTATCAGGATTATCACAACCCCGATATTCAGTGCCAACAAAGCAGGCAAAAACTGAATTTTAGCCATCCAACCGAACCAAGCATGCAACGTTCCCGTAAAATCGAGGAACAAAAGCGTGATCAGCACGAAAAAGAATATGGCAAACGTTAGTCTGATTTTTCGTAACATACTTTTATTTTATGGAATATCATTTATAGACCAAATACTTGATAAACAAATAACCGCCGAGAATCTGTAATCCCATTCCCGGGATACCGATGCGGAAATCCTGGAAAGCAAGCGCAAGGTTACCTACCATTGCCCACTCACCCAGCGTCCCGATAAACTGATAAGCCAGTACTACCAACGCTAAAACAGGAATAGAGATACGTTTAAAACGATTGGCAGCATATCCGGCAACCACTGCCAGTAAAATAGATTTTAAAAGGATGGCCGGCAATACTCCTGCAGGAGGCATACCGAAAAGCAGATGGTTCAAAACCGGTGAAAAGACGGCTGTCAGCAATCCGACTTTCCAACCGTATTTATATAAGCAGCAATAAGCGTAAAGAAATAAATCGGCAACAAAGTAAGACCACCCTGTGGAATAAGATGGCAAAGTTGTGGCAAAACCAGATTACCCAGAATGAAAAGGGCTGCAGCAAAATATGTCTTCACATTGCTGTAATCCAGTGAATAAAGTCTGATAGTTGTTGTTTTCATATAATATTCTTATTAAAAATTGATATTTACTCCACCCATAAAAGTCGCTTTCGGCATAGGATAGCCTGCATTGATCTCATAACGTTGCGCCAACAGGTTCTCACCACGCACATAGAATGACAGATAATTTGTCGCCTTAAAACTTCCCTGCATATCCCATAACACGAAGTTCTCTTTTGTCGCAGCATCCAGATCAGTATAAAGCCCTTTTACATACTGAATGCCCGTAGATGCACTCCAACGTCCTTTTCTGAAGTTCACTCCTCCATACAGTTTATGCTCTGGAGAAGCCAATACCGGATTTTCCATATGAAGCCAGCTGTAATTTGCCATCACGCTCCACACCGGATTAAACTGGTACCCTACATTAGCTTCCGCTCCCCAGTTTTCAATCTCGCCGGAATTCTGGTTCAACATACCGCTACCATTTGGATTTGGAAGACGTATAATGAGATTTTCACCATTGATATAGAACATATTGAGTCCATAGGACAAACGATTATCCATAAGACGCTGTGAAAAAGAAAGCTCATAATTCCAAAGTTTCTCAGGTTTCAAATCCGGATTCTGCGGAGAAAACATATACATTTCACGAATGGTAGGATTACGGAATCCTTTACTTGCCATTGCTTTGATTTCTGCATTCTCCGGAAGATGGAAAGCCAAACCTACTTGCGGAATGAACTCTGTACCCGTTTGCGAATGATAATCTACTCGTGCTCCGGCATCCAGCGTAAGCCACGCAGCAATATCCTGACGAAAATCTACATAACCTGCTACTTCATTCAACGACTTATCCGCCGAAGTTTCACGATGCCCATCAAAGAATTGGTTCCATGCCTCACCTCCAAAGTGAAAATAATCAGCTCCTACAGTCAGTCTGTTGCCCTGGAAAAGTTGTATGCTCTGATACCATGATACTCCAAGCATCTGATCGTTAGAGTTGAAACGATACTGAAGCGGTTCTCCTCCTGGCTGATATCCGTCATTTATCCAGTGATCACCCCAATTATAGAAAAAGCTCAATGCACCGGAAGTCTTTTCGTAATGATTCTCCAATGCAAAAGAAGTCATACCACGTGTTATGCGCTGATCATTGTCTATATATGGTTTCATTACTGATCCCGGATTAGTAGCATTGAAACGAGTGACATTTACATCGCCCCAAACTTTCCAGTTATCCGTAAAGTCATAGCCTAATTTGGCATATCCGCCGTACTGTTCAAAAGCCATGTCAGCGCGATGTCCATCTGTACGGTTATAAGAGGCAGTCACCGTACTACTGAAGCGCCCTTTCCTTATGCGGTTAGTGACTTCGGTCTGTACACTTCCATAGGACCCCGCACCAATGTTGATGTTTGTACGTATTCCGTCTTCCTGCATCTTACGGGTAACAATGTTAATAACCCCACCCATGGCGTTAGAACCATAAAGCACGGATGCGGGGCCACGGAGCACTTCCACACGTTCTGCCATCATAGTCTGATATGCGTCGGCAATGGGGTGTCCCATCAGTCCCATATACTGAGGATGTCCGTCTATCAAAACCAATTATCCCGTAGTGGGAAGACCGGCCTGTGCGGGCCCTCCAATGCCTCTTAAAGACATTTGCCCTGATGCACCGGTAGCTACACCATATCCCATTACGCCACGTGAAGTGGAGAAAAAGCCCGGCACTTGTGAATTCAACACCGGAAGTACGGAAGTCTGCTGGCTCGCTTCAAGTTGCGGACGTCCCACTACCGATACGGTCATGGGCAAATGGCGTACATCCGTTTCACTTCGCGTACCTGTTACTACTACTTCATTGATCGCATAACTTCTTGCTACCTTTGTACTGTCCTTACTGGTTTGTGCTTGTAGGCTTACCGCACTAATCAGGCAGCCTGTAAAGAATGCAAGTACAAATCTCTCTTTTTTCATCTTGAAATAACTCTTTAATTTTATAATAGTTCCCGATTACAAATATAGGGATCGTTACTGATAGAAACCGTAGATAAATTACGGTTGTAAATACCATAATTACTGATTAACGTATTCTAACTTACGTGTTATTCACTATCCAGGACTTGAACTCGGACGCTTTGTTCTTACTGATATAGATACGTTCAGGAGTTTCTACATCCAATGTTACCAGCAAACGGTTATCAAACCAGATCGTTATATCCGTCACGCTATTCCTTGCTATGATGAATTGCTTATTCGCCCGGATGAAATCTGCCGGATTCAGAGAAGCCATTATCTGTTCCAGTGTTTTGGAGTATGGATACATATTCCCGTCTTTCAAGTAGATACAGGTGTTTTTATCCGCTGTATAAAAGCATGAAACTTCTTTCAAGCCAATAGGTAACAGCTTATCTTTATATGGAATTAATAACTTGTCTTTATATTTAGGAGTCGGCATCAGTTGAGTCAATTTAGATAAGTAGTGAATCACATCCTGGTGCGTCAGTTTTTTGTATTTATCCAGCGCCTGTTTTACATCTTCCACCTTGACAGGTTTTAGCAAATAATCAATGCTATTCACCTTGAAAGCTTCTATGGCGTATCTGTCATAAGCCGTCGTGAAAATAATAGGAGTTTCCAACTCCATTTTATCAAAAATGGTAAATGCCGAACCGTCCGATAAATGAATATCCATAAATATCAAATCCGGTGCAGGATTCGATTGCAGCCAATGAATGGTTTGGGTCACGCTTTCCGTATTACCGACTATTTGAATATCATAAGAGACTTCACCAAGAATATCCACCAGATTCTCATAAGCGGCAGTCTCGTCTTCTACAATCAACACTCTCATATCTCTATGCAATTTTGATGTCAGTTCTGTTTATTTAAAGGAAGATATACTCTGAATGTATTTTCATCACATTCTATCCGTATTTGCCTGTTCATCAACAAGGCAAAACGATTTTCCAGATTTTTCAACCCGGTTCCGTTCGTATCAGGAGGAGACAATTTAGGATAGATGGGATTACTCACCACCAGTTCTTTTTGCTCGTTCAGCCTGATGATAATTTCCATTTTATGCTCACTGTCTATCATATTATGAACGGTCACATTCTCTACCAGCGGAAGCAGTGAAAGCACAGGCAACGTCAGTTCATCCTGCATAACCTCATCCACCTGGATCGAGAAAACCAGTTTATTGGCAAAGCGTACTTCCATCACATAACGGAAAGATTGAATAAACTCCAGTTCTTCCCTCAAAGTAACCAGTCCTCTCTTATCACTTTGAAGAATATAACGGAAGATATCAGATAATTCATGCACATACATCAACGTTTTTTCATCATCCTTCTTCCGAATAAGCGATTGCACTCCATTCAAGGAGTGAAAGAAAAAATGTGGATTGATCTGATTAGCCAACGCATCACATCGGCTTTGCAGATTCTCTATACGTAGACGTTCTATCTCACGCTCTTTTTCACGCTGTGCGGAGTATAACATGGAAATATGCCCGATCAGCGTACACAGAGAACACAGAATAAAGAATTGGGAGATCAATGTACTACCCAGAAAATCAGTACGGATACCATAAGAGTGAATCCAATAGGAAATAGACGCAAAGCCTGCATAGGCAGCCAATGAATACAAGAAGTTACGGCCAAAACGTTCCTTAAACTGCGCTGTCGACAGTTGTCGCAAATTATAACGTAACAACAGACAAATCAGTCCCCAGAAGAAAAAGAAACGATAAACAAAATACCAATAAAACCCCGTACAACTTGCTCCTTCCAGAAATTTTATATCCCAGGGCAGACAGGCTATATTAGGATATATGATAAAGACTGCACTAATCAGACCGACCAGCGGCAGTTTACGACTTATATAAGTATCAAATGAGAGCATAAAACATTTTTTCTTTTCTACAAAGAAAGATATTTTTTTTGAGACTTGACAGTACCAAAGAATCAAAACGAAAAAATAAGGTATAAAGACGAAACCACGCATAGAGAATTAAAACTCCGAATAAATTTGGTGGTTATAAAAACAATGCCCAAATTTGAACCCCGAAAATAAAGACAGGAATATAAAAATCCTCATCGGAGGGCATTATAATCAATAATTATAGTGCCGGATAAGATGAATGGTGAGAATCATTCATCCTGTCCGGCACTTTTTTTATGCCATATCTATAGCTTCTACTAAATTGATGAAAGAATAAATTGGATGAAAGAATTAGATTTGACACAGGGCAGCGTCCCTAAAGTACTATTACAATTTGCGGTTCCATTCCTGATAGCCAACGTGCTCCAGGCCCTTTACGGAGGTGCCGACCTTTTTGTTGTGGGACAATATGATGACTCTGCAAGCGTATCGGCCGTAGCCATTGGTAGCCAAGTGATGCAAACCATTACAGGTATTATCTTGGGTATTACCACCGGAACAACCGTACTGATTGCCATTGCAACCGGAGCGAAAGACGACCGACAAGTGGCGTCTACAATCGGTTCTTCCGTTTGGTTGTTTTCAATTATCGGCATCGTACTTACTCTGGTCATGGTATTGTTCCATGACCGAATTTCCAGCTTGATGCACACTCCGACAGAAGCTATGGAAGATACGAAAAGTTACATTCTGGTTTGCTCGGTCGGTATACTGTTTATTGTAGGCTATAATGTCGTGTGTGGTATCCTGCGCGGACTGGGTGATTCGAAAACGCCACTCTATTTTGTGGGACTGGCCTGTATAATCAATATTGTCCTTGACTTTATATTAGTGGGAGCTTTTCATCTCGGTCCTACCGGGGCAGCCATTGCTACTGTAACGGCACAAGGTGTCAGCTTTACGATAGCACTCTGGTTTTTATACCGGCGCGGATTTCATTTCGAGTTTACACGACGGGATATCCGATTGAATAGAGTTTTATCTAAAAGAATACTGACCTTGGGTGCCCCCATAGCATTGCAGGATGCATTGATCAATGTTTCATTCCTGATAATCACTGTGATTGTGAATCAGATGGGAGTCATTGCATCAGCTTCTCTGGGTGTAGTCGAGAAAATTATTGTTTTTGCCATGTTACCTCCTATGGCTATATCATCGGCTGTAGCCACAATGACAGCACAGAATTACGGTGCAGGACTTATACAGAGAATGAATAAGTGCCTACTTTCCGGAATAGGATTTGCTCTTATTTTTGGCCTATCGGTTTGCCTGTATTCGCAATTCCTGCCGGAAACGCTCACGGCATTCTTCACTAAAGATCCTGCGGTGGTGACAATGGCAGCAGAATATCTACGGGGATACAGCATAGACTGTGTTGTGGTCAGTTTCGTTTTCTGTATCAATTCTTATTTCAGTGGACAGGGAAATTCGCTATTCCCTATGATTCACAGTCTGATAGCAACCTTCCTGTTCCGTATCCCGTTATCTTACTGGTTCAGTCAGATAGACAGTTCTTCACTGTTTATCATGGGCTTCGCTCCACCCATTTCTACAGTAGTTTCCTTATTTATATGTATCTGGTATCTGAGATATACACGAAAAAGAAATTACTAAAACACAATTTCCCTACTTTTAGGTATTGCCTCCCTTACTCAAGAAGCGTAACTTTGGCAAAAAATAAAAGTAGCCTATGGACCCCGGAAGAAAATGTGAGGAACAGCAAAAAGAGAGAATTTATCAAAGTATAAGTTCTCTCTTTTTTTTTGAATGAATTTGAATATCGTTCTTTTTTGCCAGATCGTATTAACTCTAATAATTCCCAAATAAAAATGAAAAAGAAATATGAATTTAAGAGTGTAGTAGCTGAAACACTGCTGATACCTCTTTACATGAGAGCCAAAGAAAGTCGCCGGAAAGATGCCATCTTGCGTGATCTGCAAGCCGAGCAACTGGTAGAAAGTATTGAATATGATTACTCTAAATTTGATAGTGCCAAATTGAGTGCCATAGGATGTGTCGTACGTGGATTATACTTTGATAATACCATCCGACGTTTCATTGCCACACGAAAAAATCCGATAGTAGTGAATGTAGGTTGCGGACTGGATACCCGCTATCAACGTATTGAAGAACACGACAAAGCCATATTTTATGAAATGGATTTACCCGAAGTAATCGACTTGCGACGTGATTTACTACCGGAACCTGCGGGCGATCATTACATAGCCGGTTCTTTGTTAGAAACCCAATGGATGGATGATCTCCGCAAAAAGCATCCCGAAGGAGAGTTTGTCATTGTTATCGAAGGTGTACTGATGTATTTCTATGAAAAGCAAGTACGACAATTACTCACTCGATTGGCCGACCGATTCAGTGGTGGTGAAGTATGGTTTGATGTGTGCGGACCTATGATGGCAAACTCCAAGTATATTAAACCCGACTCACTACGGGGGCACGAAGCACAAATCCGCTCCGGTCTGAAAGACGGGCATGAGGTGGAAAACTGGGAACCACGCCTGCAACTTATCGACCAGGCCCTCTACCAGAGATTCTTTCCCAAAAGATGGGGATTCGGCGGAAGGCTAATGGGGCTATTCCCGGATATTTGCAGGAAGTTCAGTTCGCTGTTGGGGTACAAAATTAAATAACTACGCTCTGTACTCGTTTGGTGTCATCCCCACCACCTTTTTAAACAGACGGCTTAAATGATGTGGATATTTGAAGCCCAGTTCATAGGCAACTTCGCTGACAGTCTTATTCTCATCATAAAGCCGTTCTTTTGCTTTCTCTATCACAAAGAGCTGAATGGATTCCTGAGCTGATTTACCTGTTTCTTTCTTTATCAGATCCCCAAAATAATTAGGAGAAAGATGCAATCGGTCTGCAACATATTGCACGGATGGTAAACCGACAGTTTGCGGTTGGTCTGATTCAAAGTAATCACTGAGTAGATTTTCAAAACGCACTAGAATATCTTTATTTATGTTTTCACGCGTAATAAACTGACGGTCATAAAAACGCTGGCAATGGTTCAGCAGAAGCTCAATCGTAGAGGCTATAATATCTTTACTATGCTTATCTATGGCACGCTCCAATTCTTCTTGTATTTCAACAAAACAATTAAGGATAATCTGCCGTTCACGCTCAGACATATGCAAAGCCTCATTAGCCTCATAAGAGAAAAAGCTGTAATCTTTCATTTTACGTCCCAGCGAAGTACCTCGCAGCAAATCCGGATGAAAAGCCAATACCTTACCTTGAGGATTCAGTGTCTCTCCGTCATCATCAATTCCCGCCACTTGACCAGGAGCCACAAATACCAGTGTACCTTCCTGATAATCGTACGTACTACGTCCATAAGACAATTCTCCACACTTGAGCTGTTTCAGAAAAATACAATAGAAACCAAAATTCTTACGTCCATGCTTTAAAGATTTCAATGTTGAAAAGTCAACCACACTAACGAGCGGATGCAATGTCTCCACTCCCATTACCATATTATACTCCTGAATAGTATTCAATTTTACGATTGTACCCATAATCTGAATAATTTAATCTGATGACAAAAATAACAGTTTTCTTTCAGCATTCCATCACTTGTATTGCAAAATCTGTAATATTGGTATAAGAAACTGTAACCTGTGTATACAGTTCATTATCAAGTATTCAATCAATATTTTAAAACCGTAATAATGGTGTGCAATGCAGTAATCTGTCTATTTACAAACTTCATCCCACAACTTACCTTTGCAACATCAAAAAAACTGCAAAAAGACAAGAGTAATGAAATACAGAGAATTAGGAAAGAGCGGACTTAAAGTTTCCGCATTGGGTTTGGGTTGTATGGGTATGAGTCACGGTTATGGTGCTGCCGCTGATAAGAAAAAAATGATTAACCTTATTCATCAGGCTATAGAAAAAGGAATCACTTTTTTTGATACTGCTGAAGTATATGGTCCATACACCAACGAGGAATTAGTAGGTGAAGTCTTAGAATCTTATCGGAAAGATGTAGTCATTGCTACCAAATGTGGTATTCAGATGGTCGACGGCAAACAAATTGTCATTGGTAAACCGGAAATAATACGAAGTTCCATCGAAGGTTCCCTCAGGCGTCTGCGGACAGATCATATCGATCTGTACTATCTGCACCGTGTGGACCCGGATGTTCCTATAGAAGAAGTGGCAGAAACCATGAAAGAATTATTGCCCACTCTCGAAGAACTGGGTATCGGTTTCGTCCCCTTCAGCCCGCTGAGTAAAGGTTTCCTGACGGGAAATATCAGCAAAGACACACAATTCGGTAAAGACGATTTCCGCAGTATCGTTCCACGCTTTACTGCTGAGAATCTGAATGCCAATCAGGTTATAGTTGATTTTGTGAGAAAGCTGGCGGAAGAGAAGAATGTAACGCCTGCACAGATTGCATTGGCTTGGGTACTTGCTGTAAAACCCTGGATCGCTCCCATTCCGGGAACCACCAAACTGAAACGCCTGAAAGAGAATATACAGGGTATAAATGTGGAAATAAGCCCGGAAGAGTTGACAAGGATAAATGATACACTTAATTCTATTCCAGTGTCAGGCGACCGCTATCCGGCAGAGTTAGCAAAAAGAGTAGGCAAATAAACAAAGGGCTTAAAATAATACAATAATCTACAATGTCCGGGAATATTAAGGAAGTAAAGTGTTTTAATATAAAATCAATAAAGAGAAAGTTATTATGCAGAAAGTAAAATTAAATAATGGTATCGAAATGCCAATTCTCGGTTTCGGTGTATATCAAATCGAAGATCAAGCTTTGTGTGAACAATGTGTATATGACGCTATTGAAGCAGGTTACCGTTCCATAGATACGGCTGCCGCTTATGGTAATGAAGAAGCTGTAGGAAGAGCCATCAAACGCAGTGGCATCCCCCGCGAAGACTTGTTTATCACTACCAAACTCTGGATATCAGATGCCGGTTATGACAAAGCAAAGAAAGCCTTCGAAGCATCCATGAAACGTTTGCAACTCGATTATCTGGATCTGTACCTTATTCATCAGCCATTCAATGACTATTACGGTGCTTGGCGTGCTATGGAAGAATTATACAAGGAAGGTAGAATTCGTTCCATCGGCGTCAGCAACTTTATGCCCGACCGTCTGGTAGATCTGATCCTTCATAATGAAATCACACCTGCCGTCAATCAGGTAGAGACTAACCCTTTCTACCAACAAATCGAAGCAGAGGCATTCATGCAAGAGAAAGGTGTTCAGGTTGAATCATGGGCTCCATTTGCCGAAGGAAAAAACAATATGTTCCAGAATGAGACATTAGCGGCCATTGCAGGCAAATATGGTAAATCCATTGCACAAGTTATATTGCGATGGTTGATACAAAGAAATATTGTCGTTATCCCGAAATCCATCCGTAAAGAACGAATTATTGAAAACTTCAATGTATTCGATTTTGAACTGACAAAAGAAGATATGAAAAAAATAGCAGCACTGGATACTAATACCAGTTGCTTCTTCTCACATCGTGATCCGAAGATGGTAGAGTGGCTGAGCGGATTACATTAGAAACACTCCAAGTCCCAATACATTTCAATAAGATCATTTGCATACAATCGGCATATTAGTTACTTTTGTAGAGTGTTTTATAAATCAACCTAATATGAATAGAATAAATATAACCAATAGCTCTTATGCC
>OGLF01000464.1_pt1 | contig 26277 bp, 25 predicted proteins | sample 1572701 | NCBI WGS metagenome assembly OGLF01 (sample SAMEA2581910, study PRJEB24529) | metagenome | biome: Human gut stool | place: China | collected 2011 | reverse complement strand
CTTGAAAGAAGCGAGCGAACTCCTTTCCCTGGGCGCAACGGAATCCGCGGGCCTCGGCCTTGAGGCAGGGACAGACACCAAGCCCCTCCACTCCGGATTTGCCGCCAGAAACGCCGTCTTCCCCTACTTCCTCATCCGCGACTGCGCTCTCACATCGAGCACGAGCGCCTTCAACAACGACGACGGATGGGCCGCCGTCACGGCAGGAAAGACGATCGCAGAAGGCGCCCTTTCCAAGCGCTGGCTTTCCCCCGGCGAGCTCATTTCACCGGGCCTCTGGATGAAGAAGCACCAGTACTGCTGCGCCGCCATCCCCGGCGCCGCCGCACTGAAGTCACTCTGGAAGAAAGGCGTCACGCTGGATGTCATCTCTAAAGTGATCTTCCATTTCTCGCCCGGCAAAAGCTACTCGCTCCACTACCATGCGCCGAAGACCGGCCAGCAGGGCCGCTTCTCGATGGAATATGTCGCCTGGCAGATCCTCACGAAGGGAGACGTCGACGACGACCTCTTCCGCCTGGCAAAGACGCAGGCCGCTTTCATTAGAGCCCTTCCGAAGTTCGGCATCAAGGAAGACCTTCCCCCTGCCGGACAGGAAGTCCGCCGCATCGTCGTCACAGCCGATACGAAGGACGGCAGGCATTTCACAGAAGAAATCCTGAAACCGGACGGCTCGCCCGATCACCCCTTCACCAAAGGCGACCTCACGAAGAAACTCGCCGCCGCTTCCGATGAAGCGTACGCAGAAGAAATGATCACGCTTCTCTCCGGAAGGCCTTCCATGAAAGAGCTTCTCTCGCTTCTCTCCGAAGCGCCCCGCCATGTATAAGAAAGGAAGTCAAATTGTACCGCTTACTGAATGTCAATGACGGCCATGAATACGCCGCCCTCGTCCATGATGCCTATCAGGCAGACGGGGAGCTCGGCATCGACTTCGCCGCCGTCACGCTCCCGGAAGAAAAACTCATCCGCGGGCTCATCCTGAATCCCACCTACGGCCTCTTTATCGAAGGCCGCCTCGTCAGCGCCATCACACTGCGCATGCCATGGGTAAAGAAACCGGGCCCCTACGGCGTGCCCCACCTTGGATGGGTCTCCACAAGACCGGAAGAGAAGCACAAGGGATACGCAAGGAAACTCTTCTTCCTCCTGGAAGAACAAATCCTCAAAGAAGAACCCCGCCCCCCCGCCGTCACCCTCGGCACAGCCGCTGAGCATCCCTGGCTCGTCAAAATGTATGAATCCTGGGGATTTGAAACCGTCGAGACAAAGACGCTCCCCGGCAACAGCCACCAAACCGTTTACATGAAAAAATCGTATCTCTGATCGAAAGGACCTCACCATGCAGCTTAAATCCATCCTCAAAATCGCAGCCACCGTCATCGCTGCCGCTTCCGTCATCACCCTTGCAGGATGCGGCGGAGACAAGGACGCTTCTGCCTCTGCCGCCAAAAGCCAGGCAGGCAGCGCCAAGACGTACGTCGTAGCCACCCGCGGCACCTTCCGCCCCTTCACTTACATGGACGACAAGAACAACCTCACCGGTTATGACGTGGAAATCCTGAAGGAAGTCGAAAAAAGAAACCCCGGCATCCACTTTGAATTCAAGACCATGGCGCCTTCTGCAGGCTTCGTAGGCATGGAATCCGGCCAGGTCGACATCGTCGCCAACCAGATCACCTACAATGAAGAACGCGCCGCAAAGACGATCTACACCAAGGAAGTCAACAACTACACCGCCAGAAAACTGGCCGTCAGAAATGACCGGAATGACATCAACAGCCTCGAAGACCTGAAGGGCAAGAAGGTCGTCACCACGACAAACAGCGAAGTCACCCGCCAGCTCCAGAAGCTGAATGAGACCATGGATCCGAAGATGGACCTGATCTACACCGACAAAGGCTTCACCGAAGGCGCCAACCTCGTCGTCACCGGACGCGCCGATGCCACCCCGCAGTATGAAGTCTCCATCACAGACGCTGCCAAGACACTCGGACTTCCGATCAAAGCCGTAGGACCGGTCATCGCCAGCGACCCGACCTACTTCGCCTTGAGAAAAGATGAAGATCATCAGAAACTCGCCAATACCATCGACAAGACACTGAAAGACATGAAGGCCGACGGCACACTCAAGAAACTCTCTGAAGAGTTCCTCGGCAAGGATTACACCGTACCGCAGCAGTAAAAAGGAGCGCCCATGAACTTTTCTTCTCTTCTTAAAGGAGCAGCAGCCGCTCTGGCACTCGCATCCGTCGTCACCCTTGCCGGATGCGGCGGAGACAAGGATGCCGCTTCCTCAGCCGCCAAGAGCCAGGCAGCCGGATCAAAAACCTATATCGTTGCCACCCGCGGCATTTTCCGTCCTTTCACTTATGTGGACGAAAAAGGAAATCTCACCGGTTATGACGTGGAAATCCTGAAAGAAGTCGAAAAAAGGAACCCCGGCATCCACTTCGAATACAAGATGATGCCTACCTCTGCCGCCTTCGTCGCCATCGAATCAGGCCAGGCGGATATCGTAGCCAATCAGGTCGGATATACGGACGAAAGAGCCGCAAAGACGATCTATACCAAGGAAGTCAACAACTACACCGCCAGAAAGATTGCCGTCAGGAATGACAGGAACGATATCAACAGCCTTGAAGATCTGAAAGGCAAGAAGGTCGCTGTCACGACGAACAGCGAGGCCGTCCGTCAGCTGCAAAATCTCAACAAGACCTACAACCCTCCGATTGAACTCATTTATACCGACAAAGGCTTCACCGAAGGCGCAAACCTCGTCGTCACCGGCCGCGCCGATGCTACCCCGCAGTATGAAGTCTCCATCACAGACGCCGTAAAGACACTCGGCCTTCCGATCAAAGCCGTAGGCCCTGTCATTTCCAGTGTTCCTACCTACTTTGCATTAAAGAAGGATGACGACCACCAGAAACTGGCCGACACCATCGACAAGACACTCAAAGACATGAAGGCCGACGGCACGCTCAAGAAACTCTCTGAACAGTTCCTCGGCAAGGATTACACCGTACCACAGCAGTAAGACCCGGCAGAGCCCGGGACTCTGCCATTTCATTTCCAAGACCCTTTCCTGAAAGGAGGCGTTTCTCTTGGACCAATTCTTCAATCTCAATTACATGGTGAGCTCGCTCCCTATCCTGCTCTCCTACCTTGACGTGACGCTCTTCGTCACAGCCGTCTCCTTCCCGATCGGGCTTGCCATAGGAGCCGTCACTGCGCTGGCAAGGATCCACAAGACCCCTGTCCTCTCGCAGATCTCCTCCGTCTATATTTCCTTCATCCGCGGCACCCCGTTCCTCGTCCAGCTCTTCCTCATCTGCTTCGGACTTCCGCAGGTGCTGCGCGCCTTCGGCGCATCGGACATCCGCTCCGTGCCGGGCATCGTCTTCGTCCTCCTCATGATGTCGCTTCATGAAGGCGCTTACCTCTCCGAAGTCGTGAGAGGCGCCCTCTCGGCCGTCGAAAAAGGACAGCTCGAAGCCTGCCGCGCCATGAACCTCACCAAGAAGCGACCCTACCTCGGGATCATCTTCCCGCAGGCCTTCCGCTTCGCCGTCCCGGTCCTTGGCAATACCCTGATTTCCTGCCTCAAGAATACATCCCTCATCTTCAATGCCGGCGTCGTCGACATGATGAGCAAGGCAGACCTCATGGGCGCCTACAGCTACCACCACCTGGAACTTTACCTTGACGTCGGGCTCATTTACATCGCCCTCTGCGCCATCGTCCAGATCGGCGTCATCATCGTGAACCGTTCATTCCGCTATGCGTAAGGAGGAAATATGCTGAACTTTGACCAAATGGAGAAAATGACACTTCAGATTCTCCCCTACCTTCCTGCGACGCTGGAACTTCTCCTCCTCTCGCTCCTTCTTGCGATTGTGCTGGGACTTGGGGCAGCCCTTTCCCGCATCTACCGCATCCCCGTCCTGCAGCGTGTCTCCCAGGCCTATATCCTTCTCGGACGCGCCGTACCGACACTCATCATCCTTTACGTCGTCTTCTACGGACTGCCGATGATCCTCCTCATGATCCGCGGTCAGGCAGATCTCACCCTCATCGCCGAGATCCCGCCATTCGCCTATGCCGTCGTCGGACTTGGCCTCCACTCCACTCCGGAGCCTACCTTGCGGAAATCTTCTACTCCGCCTTCTACTCCGTCCCCAAAGGACAGATCGAAGCCTCCCAGGTCATAGGCCTTTCCACCTACCGCACCGTGAAGAACATCATCCTTCCGCAGGCACTCACCTTCGCTCTCCCCATGATGGCCAACGAAGTCATGAATCTCCTCAAAGGCACCTCCATCGCAGCCCTCATCACCGTCGTCGAACTCTTCGGCGCCGCCAATATCCAGGCTGCCCTGACGAACCTTTACCTCGAGATCTACATCTCCGCCGCCCTCATCTACTGGGCGCTCAGCATAGCCATCGAAAGAGGCTTCCGCTTCGCAGAAAGAAGAGCAGGCTTCTACCTGAGATAGGGAAATAGAAAAGGGTCTGTGACGAAATGTACAATCATTTCGCCGCAGGCCCTTTTGCGTGGGTATATACGAGCAGAGGATACCAACATATATATTTGTGTTATCTGAAAACCTTACAACCAAGGCTTTGCCTTGGGGAAATGAACCCCTTTCGGCCATTATAAAAGGGAGGAAAGGTAATGCGGCGGTGCTTCAAGCCCCATTTCCCGCACAAAAAAACTCCCGTTTTCACGGGAGTCATTTGTTTTCGTCTCAGCGGTTCGGGCTGATGACTACGTATCTGTACGGTGCTTCTCCTTCGGATTCGGTGGAGACGGAGGGATCATCCTGCAGTGCGAGATGGATGATTCTGCGTTCTCCTGCCGGCATCGGTTCGAGTTTGACGGGTTCGCCGGTTCTTCTTGCTTTGCCTGCGAGTCTGTGTGCGAGGGCTTCCAGGGTGTCCTGGCGGCGTTCTCTGTAGTTTTCCACGTCAAGCATGACGAAGTAGTGGTGACGGAAGGATTTGCCAGCAGCAAGGTTTGTCAGGTACTGAAGCGCATCCAGTGTCTGGCCGTGTTTGCCGATGAGGATGCCGAGGCCTTCTCCGTGGAGGGAGAGGAGGATTCTGTCTTCGTTCATCATTTTTTCCATAGTGACGTTGAGGTGCATGCCCTTGAATACGTTTTCGAGGAATTTCTTCGCTTCTTCAGCGGTCTGTTCCTGTTCTTCCGCATTGAACGGGGCTTCTTCTCTGCCCTCTTTGTGAGCCGGTTTTTCTTCGTTTTCCTTGGATTCTGTTTCTTCAGGTTCCTTGGATTCTTCAGCGGCTTCAGCCGGAGCTTCTGCAGCTTCTTCGGTTCCTTCCTTGGCTGGTTCTTCCTTGGTTTCTTCGGCTTTTGGTGCTTCTGCCGGTGTTTCTCCGACTTTCGGTGCTTCCGGAGTTTCTTCTGCTTCCGGTTCGTCTACGGCGGATACGTCGACGACGGCCGGTTTCTTGTGGATCAATCCGAAAAGTCCGCCGGAGGGCTGTTCTACGACATGAACGATTGCTTCTTCACGGCTGATTCCCAGCTGTTTTATGCCGTCTTCTACTGCGGCTTCAACTGTTTTTGCTGTGACTCTGACTGTTCTCATTTCGTTTCATCAGCCTCCCCGGGTTTCTTATCGTTGTTCTTTTTATCTTCTGCTTCCGGACTTGCTTCGGGAGCTTTCTTTTCTTCTTTTGTTTCCTCTTTCGGAGCGTCTGCCTTCGGAGCTACTTCAGCTTGTTCTTCGCTTTCAGCTTTTTCGGCTGCTTCCGGTTCTTTCTTCTTGACTACCTTTTTGATGACTCTTTTGCGAATGACCTTTTTCTTCTTCGGTTCTTCGGTCTTGACTTCATCTTCGTCTTCATGGTTATGGACTGTCAGTACGCCTTTTTTGGAAACGCCGAGACGGTCAACCATTTCTTCACGATACATGATGGTCTGCTGCACGAGCTGGTACAGGTTGCAGACGATCCAGTAAATGACAAGTCCGCTTGGGAAGTTCAGCGACATCCACCCGATCATAATCGGCATGAGAAGAAGCATGGTCTTCTGGTTGCCAGGAGCATCTTTCGGCGTGGTCTGCCAGGAAATGACGAAGGTAGACGCAGCGGAAAGGATCGGGAGGATATAGGTGGAGTCCGGTACGGCAAGGCTCTGCAGCCAGAGGAAGCTTTCATGAGCCGGGTCGTAGGCGAATCCCTGAAGGGCATAGTAAATGGAAACCAGGAATGGCATCTGGATGAGGAGCGGCAGGCAGCCTGCGAGAGGCGAAGCGCCGTGTTCCTTGTACAGTTTGCCCATTTCTTCACGCAGTTTGTTCGGATCGTTCTTGTACTTCTTCTGGATCCGCTGCATTTCAGGCTGGATTTCCTGCATGGCCTTCATGGACTTGATCTGTTTTAAGGCAAACGGGAGCAGGAGGGTCTTGATGATCACTGTCAGGACAATGATCGCGATCCCGTAGCTCGGGAAGCCCATATCGTTTGTAAACTTGTAGCAGAATTCGAGGCTGACACGCATGATGTCTGCGAGGAAGCCTACAAAGGTACTCAGAAGCGGTATCTGAAAATCACTCATTCATTGACTCCTTATACGGTCTGTATTCCAACCGTTAAATGCCCCGGCTTTCTGAATTTCAAGAGCCGGGTGAGTTTTGTGCGGAAATCCGCAGCGGGGAAATCCACCGCTTTCTTGCTTGGCTTTTGTTATGGGTGCTTGTAAAAGCCGCCTGAATGGATGGGCCTATCAAAAAAAGCAGCGGTCACGGCAAAGGATCGTATCCACCCTTATGAAAAGGGTGACACTTGCAAATCCGTTTGACGGCGAGCCAGCTGCCTTTCAGGGCGCCATATTTTTGTACCGCCTGCAGAGCATATTCGCTGCAGGTGGGGTAAAAACGACAGCAGGGAGCCTTAAGGGGTGAAATAAAGGTCCTGTAGAATCGTATCAATGCGATAAGCAGATTCTTCATGACTGCACCAGTATTCCGGCTTTACGCCACAAGGCCAGGACAGCCTTTTCCGCCTCCTTATAAGTCGCTGTGGTCAGGAAGCTTCCTGCCAGCATGATCGCCTCATAATTGGGCGAAAGTTCTGCCCGGTGAAGGCGGTAAACCTCCTTCATCAGCCGTCTTGCGCGGTTGCGGTCCACGGCATGGCCGATTTTTTTCGTCGTTACAAAACCGATCCGGATGTCTCCGCTCTTGACCCTGGTGACATAAAGCAGTCCAGCCCTGTTGCTGAACCTTTTCCCGGAACGGTAAATTCTTCGGTAATCCCTGTTCTGTCTGATCCGGTAGGAACGGAGCAAGCGGTGCCCCGTCTGTTCCTTGTTCTCTAGATTAGGCACTTAATACCTTTCTGCCTTTTGCTCTTCTTCTCTTCAGAACAATACGGCCTGCTTTCGTCTTCATACGAGCGCGGAAACCGTGAGTCTGTTTTCTCCAGTGATTGTTCGGCTGGAACGTCATCTTTGCCATTAGTCAACACCTCCTTACGTAGTGGCAGTGCCATTTATCTGCACCATAACAGACTAATTATAGCTAAGTCGGGCATGGCTGTCAATGAAAAAACCTTTACAAAAGACGGATTTATTCCTATTTTCTTCTGTTTTCTCTTTCATCTCCCAGTTTTCTTTGCATAAAAAAAAGAACGCCCCCGAAAGGTTCCGGAAGCGTCTTCTCAAAAGACTCAGGCCTGTGCTTTTTCTGCCATGGAAACGGCCCATTCTCCTGCGCGGCGGAAGTCGTCCTCATTCGGATGCTTTTCCGCTTCCTGCAGACGTGCCAGTCTGTCAGGGGTCATCGGATGGACGAGCTTGGCGTGCTCGCTGCGCTTTCCGATGTGGAAGGAATGAACGCGGCCCTGGCTGATGAAGGTGCCGAGGCATTCGGAATCTTCCGGAAGAAGTGCGGCTGCATTGTCGAGGTAATCCCTGGCTGCCTGGGAATCCGGATAGGTGCCGGCGGTTGCGAAGATGGCAACCTTCTTTCCATGCAGCGACTCGATCGTGCGGCGCGCAGTGAAGTCAGCTCCGCGGCGGAAGCCCCAGAAGCCGACGAAAATCAAATCATACCCGTCCACTGACGGCTGGCGGCCTTCCTCGAAAATGTCCTTTTCGCCCGGAAGCGCTTCATAAACGGCTTCGGCGATGGCTTTCGTATTTCCTGTACGGGAAGACCAGAGTACTAAAGATTTCATAGATAGTTCCTCCTCATTGAACTAATGATATGAACGGCGCCGGACTCTTGATTAAGCGCCTTTTTAATAGTACATGGAAGGGCGTTTTTTGTCAAAAGCGCGTTTGACACCGCTCTTCCCCTTCTCTTATGATGAATACAGAAAAAAGAAAGGAGGAGCCTCATGAAACGCTGGATCATGCATGTGGATATGGATGCGTTCTTCGCGTCCGTCGAGCAGAGGGACAATCCCGAGCTGCGCGGAAAGCCTGTCATCGTCGGCGGCGATTCCCGAAGGGGCGTTGTCGCCACGGCTTCGTATGAAGCAAGGAAGTTTGGCGTACACTCGGCGATGCCGTCGCTCAAGGCGCACGAGCTTTGCCCGGAAGGCATTTTCGTGAGGCCCCGTTTTGATGCTTACAAGAAAGCGTCGGATGAAATCCATCAGATCATGCTCCACTATGCCGATGCGTACGAGCCGATTTCCTTAGACGAAGCTTTCCTGGACATTTCGGGCATGGGCGAGAAATACAAGACGCTGGGTGCCATCGGTCGCGCGATCAAGAAAGAAATCTATGACAAGGTCCACCTCGTCGCCTCTGTCGGGATTGCGCCCAACAAGTTCCTCGCCAAGATGGCAAGCGACATGGATAAGCCGGACGGCCTTTTCATTATCCCTTACGGAAAGGAAAAGGAAATCCTTGCCCCGCTTCCCGTCCGCCGTCTATGGGGCGTCGGGAAGGTGACGGAGAAGAGACTCATCGCTTCGGGCTACAAGACGATCGCGGATATCCAGAATGCGCCGCCCGGCGAGCTGGAGTCGCTCTTTGGCAGCCGCGGCGGAGAGCTCCGTGCGCTTGCTTTCGGAAAGGACGACCGCCCCATCGAGTCCGAGCGGAAGATCAAGTCGATCGGGGATGAGGAAACGTACGAGCACGACCTGACCGATCCCGAGGGAATCGACAGGCAGATTGCCATCCACAGCGACATCGTCGCTCAGAGGCTCCGGAAGCACGATCTCACTGCCAGAACCATTTCCCTTAAAATCCGCTTCGGCTCTTTCGAGACGGTCATGCGCTCCATGTCCCGGGAAGACGGGACGAACCTGCAGGAGGAAATCTACGCGATGTGCCAGGAACTCCTCCAGCGCATCCCCATCCGGGAAGGCATCCGCCTGATCGGCGTCACGGGCTCGAATCTTTCCTCCGGCCCGCGCATGACGTCCCTCTTTTCCCATGACTGGGAGAAACGGGAAAAGGCCGCCCGCGCGATGGATGAGATTCAGAAGAAATTCGGCAGGCAGGCGCTCCGGAAGGGCTTCTGGCTGGAAGAAGAAGCGAAGAAGGACTCCGGGAAGGAAAAAAACAAGGATGAGTGAATTTCCTCCCCTGTTTTCATAGGCGTATAATAAAGGTATATATAATGTAAGAAGAAAGGAGAACTTTCATGGTTAATGAAGATAGAATGAGACATACCTTCGAGGATCTCGTAAAAATCGACGCACCGAGCAAGGGCGAGCGCGAGGTCTGCGATTATCTGAAGAAGAAATTAAGAGCACTGGGCGCTGCCAAAATCACCGAGGACAATAACGGCTCGGTCAATGGCGGAAACAGCGGCAACCTGATTGCTGTATTCAACGCGAATACGGAAGGCCTTCCTTCCATCGCGCTGACGGCTCACATGGACTGCGTGGAAAACTGCCGTGGCATCGAACCCGTCCTGGAAGACGGCGTGTACCGCTCCAAGGGCGATACGGTTCTTGGCGGCGATGACAAGGCAGGCGTTGCTGCCATCCTGGAAGGCCTTGCCCTGATGAAGGAAACGTACATCCCGCATGGCAAAGTCACTGTCATTTTCACCGTACAGGAAGAAATCGGGCTCTGCGGCTCCTCTTCCATCGAAGAAAAATACATCTCCGGCATCGATTTCGGCTATACGCTCGACGGCGACGGAGCTGCCGGCTCTGCTTATACCGCAGGACCGTCGGAATACACCCTCGACTTCACCTGCAAGGGCATCGCTGCCCATGCCGGCATGGCGCCTGAAAAAGGCACGAACGCCATCGCCATGGCAGGCCTTGGCATTTCCCTCTGCCCGACAGGAAGAATCGACGATGAAACGACATGCAACATCGGCCTCATCGAAGGCGGCACGGCCGTCAACATCGTTCCTGACCGCTGCGTCGTCCACTGCGAAGCAAGAAGCAGAAACGATGAAAAACTCGAAGCCCTTGTCGCTAAGATGGAAGCTGCCTTCAAGGAAGCAGCCGCCAAGTTCCCGGAAGGATCTTTGGAAATCAAGAAAGAAAAGACATATGACTCCTTCTGCATCAAAGACACCGATCCCGCCCTCCAGCTCTTCCGCGCCGCATGCGCTGAAGCAGGTTACCGCGTGCCCGCTGGCCCCTCCGGCGGCGGCAGCGATGCCAACTGGTTCGGCACCAAGGGATTCCCGTCCCTCTTAGTCGGTGTCGGCATGACAGACTTCCATACGAACCGCGAATCCCTCAAAGTCAAGGACCTCTACGAAGCAGGCGATCTCGTCTACCATATCATTGAAGCAGAAAGCCACTTCGCAGGCCATTAATCCGATCATTCGGGCCGAAAGACCATTTTCTGAAAGGAGACGATTATGCTTCCACAGAAATTTTTCGACGTCCTGAAACACGAAGGCGTTGTATCCCTCACCACATGGGGCCGTGATGTCCCCCATGTCACAAACACATGGAATTCCTACCTCGTTATCACCGATGACGAGAGAATCCTCGCTCCCGCAGCCGGCATGCACCACCTGGAAGAAGACCTTGCCGTCAACGACCGCATCATCGTGACACTCGGCGCAAGAGAAGTCGAAGGAAGAAACGGCTACCAGGGCACCGGCTTCCGCGTAGAAGGCAAATCCCGCCTCGTCAGCGAAGGAAAAGAATTCGACATGATGAAGGAAAAATACCCATTCCTGAGATCCGTTCTGGAAATCACCGCAGAAACTGCTGTGCAGCTGCTGTAAGGGGGAAAGAAAAAAAGAGAGAGCCATGTATGCGTACATACATGGCTCCTTTTGTGTGGAAAAACTCGGATTCCTTGGGAAAGAGAAAGACTGTAAAACCTCGCTACGCTCGCGAAAGTCCAAAACCATAAAGCCAAGGCTGGCGCCCTTGAAGAAATACAACTCATCCGCCCCGTACACTAACTTATGAGATATTTGTGTTGCTGCCGCTGATGTCAACTGGTATACGGCGCACCTTCTCTTCCAGAGCAAGGTTAAAGGCATTCTTCCATGTCTGAAAAGGAAAGTGTTAGTGCCGCCAAAAGGTCCGGTTTTCCACTGTCTCTTCATTTTGACAATCAAAAAGCCCGTGATTGCTCACGGGCTTTTTTGATGCATCGGATTGGGCATTAGTTGCCGAATTCGTCGGCTCCGCCGAGTTCCTGGCGTTCCGGGTTCTTGACGTACTTAATCTGCTGGCAGACGCATTTGTCTTTCAGCTTGTACAGTTCCGGCAGGAAGTCCATCGCGCGGTTGAATGTCTCATCGTTAATGGAGTACTTAGTCCAAAGTCCTTCACGACGTGCGTTGACGACGCCAGATTCGATCAGAATCTTCATGTGGTAGGACAGTGTGGACTGTGACAGCGTGAAATTGGAAAGAATGTCGCCTGCGGACATTTCGCGGCAGGAGAGCATGTCTACGACTCTCAAACGTGTCTCATCAGACAGCGCCTTGAAAATGCTTGCGAATTCCTTGTAGCTTGGCTGGAAATCCATGATAAAAGGCTCCTTTCTGAACCTATGTATCCGGGCGGTCACCGATTCATTCAAGATTATCCTCAATTCCTGCAATGAAAAAACGGAGAGGATTTCCCTTCAACAGATCACTAGATCCGCACTTCCTATCCCTCCGGCGCGGCCTGAGGTCTATCTATGAACCAGCTGACCCCTGAGACGTTCATCAAAAATTAATGGTGAATCCTATCCAGTCGATACATTTAAATATTTTGTTCAAAACCATTGTAACTCACAAAGCCGCTTCTGTCAATCCAAATTTCTAGATATTGGGAAAGTTCATAACCTGACATCACATATGATAGAAAACAGATTGTTCGACACAATAGCGAGCTTCCTCTATAAGTAACATTATTCTAATGCATATTTGCGATTTTGTCACTAAAAAAATTAATAACTATTCATTTTGGCACAAACTTTTTTAAACCTATCGAAATTTTTATACCTATATTACTAAATGTTTCTTTCTGTGCATCGAAAGGCACAAAGCTCGATACTCATTGATGAAAATAAAAGGAGCAACAGGAATGTGTAATCATTTCTGCAGCTCCTTTTGTGCCGGGATATTCGGTTGGAGGATGATCCAACAGAAGTATTTATTTGTGTTATTTGAAAACCGACTCAAAGAAAAAGTAAAACATAAAAACCGTACAGCCGCCTTGCAGGCTGAGAAATGATGTTCCAGACGCCTCCGGCGCCAGCTCCCCCTACGGGGCGAGCTCTGACACCCTTAAACCAAGGCTTTGCTTTGAGGAAAGCCATAAAACCTCGCTGCGCTCGTGGAAAGGCAAGGTCAAGACCGGCCTGCAGCCCTTCTTCACGTCTGGGAAGGCGAGTAATTCGCTCAGCGTCCCGGATTATTTCTTGAATGTCCAGTATCTGGGGACGAAGATGTCTTCGAAGAGGTTGATGGCGAAGTTGTCGGTGAGGCCGGAGATGTAGTCTACGGCGGCCTGGGGGATGTTTCCTTCTGCCAGGACGACTTGTTTTTCAGGAAGGCGGCCTTCGTGGTAGGTGCCGTCTTCTTTCTTTTCTGTGTAGTAGTCGTAGAGCATTTTTACGACGTTGCTGCCGCGTTTCCTGTCCGGGATGAGGGAGGCGGACATGTAGACTTCATCGAACATGAAGCGGCGGAATTTGAGGAGGATTTCGTCTCCTTCTTTTGACATGTGGATGCCGTCTTCGTGTGTTTTCATGGAGTTTTCCACGACTTCGGTGACGAGGGCAGTGATCATGGATGAGTGGGTGACGCCGATTTTTGCTTTGACGTCTTCGGGAAGTTCGGCTGCGCTGATGAGGCCCATGGTTTCTGCGTCTTCGTAGTCGTGACAGAGGTAGGCGATGCGGTCGGCGTACTTGATGAGGCTTCCTTCGAGGGTGCTGGCTTTGAGTTTGCCGCAGTGGTTGAGGATGCCGTCTTTGACCTGGACGGTGAGGTTCAGTCCTCTTCCGTCGCGTTCGAGTTTGTCGACGATGCGGACGCTCTGTTCGTTGTGTTCGAAGTGGCCGGTGATTTCCTGCAGGGCCTGTTCTCCTACGTGGCCGAAGGGGGTATGGCCGAGGTCATGGCCTAAGGCAATGGCTTCGACGAGGTCTTCGTTCAGGCGAAGGGCTCTTGCCATGGTGCGTCCGATCTGTGCGACTTCGAGGGTGTGCGTCATGCGTGTCCTGTAATGGTCGCCCATCGGCGCGATATAGACTTGTGTCTTGTGTTTGAGACGGCGGAAGGAATTGCTGTGGAGGATCCTGTCTCTGTCTCTCTGGAAGGCAGTTCTCAATGGATCTGGTGCCTCGTCTCTGTCTCTCGTGGAATTCACGGACAGAAATGCTCTATCGCAGACGATCTTGCTTTCTATTTCTTCACTCCGTTCGCGGATTTGCATAAAAGACCTCCTTGTATAAAAAGCGGCTTGCCGCTCCGGTATATGGATACATGTCTATATTTTACCATAGAAATGAGAAAGAGTCTCATAATTCTCTAAAACCGGAATAAAAAAGAATGCGCACCTTTCGATACGCATTCTTTGATCTTAATATTTATCTCCGTATGTTTCCTTGTTTTTCTGGACGATGGCCATGATGCGGCTGGCTGTCTCTTCGATGGCTTTGTTGGATACATCGAGGACGAGGCAGTGGAGCTGGCGCATGACTTCCTTGGCATAGGAGAGTTCGTCTTCTATGCGTGCAATGTCCGTGTAGTTGGCTGCGCCGGAGAAGCCGAGCGCTTTCATGCGTTCGCTTCTGATGGTATTGAGTTTGTAAGGATCAATGATGAGTCCGATCAAACGGTACGGCGGCACGTGGAAGATTTCTTCCGGAAGCGGTACTTCCGGTACGAGCGGCAGGTTTGCCACTTTGAATTTCTTGTGTGCCATGTACATGGACAGCGGTGTCTTGGATGTACGGGATACGCCGAGCAGGACGACGTCTGCTTTGGCGAAGCCGGCCGGATTCTTTCCGTCGTCGTACTTGACGGCGAATTCAATGGCTTCTACTTTCTTGAAGTATTCTTCGTCGAGTTTGTGGATGATGCCAGGTTTCATTCTTGGCTTCGTGGTGGTGATGGTGCCTACGGTATCCATCATCGGTCCCAGGATGTCGACGTAGCGGACGCCTTTAGCGTCGGCAATTTTTTCAAATGTTTCGCGCAGCTCACGGCTGACGAGTGTATGACATACGACAGCATTGTGTGATGCTGCTTCGTCGATGACTTTCTGAATCTGTTCTGCGTGACGGATGAATGGCACGCGGATGATATCGATGTCTTCATCGAACTGGCTGATGGTGGCTTTCGCTACGCTTTCAGCCGTTTCCCCGAGGGAATCGGAGACGACATAGACTTCCGGTATTTTAGCCAAAGACATAACCCCCTCTTATTGTTTGCCTTTTCCCAGATCGAGGAAGAGACGAGTGATATTTGTTTTAGAAATACGGCCCTGGAGAACGAATTTCTTCTCCCCTCCCACGTCCTTAAAGGTGCCTACGGGCAGGCAGTCAATCTCGTAGTCGATGAGTTTCTGGGCAATGGAGACCATATCTTCTTTCGGTTCGGCGTAGATCATCTTCGAGCGGGATGTCATGACCATGGAGATCGGCACCTTCGCGAGGTCTTCTCGTCCCATGGCTGCTTTCAGCAGATCTTTTCTGGAAACGACGCCAAGTACGTCGTCTTCTTTGCCTACGAAGAGTGTGCCGATGTCTTCTGTGAAGAGGAGTACGGCTGCATCATAGGCGTTCGTGTCCACGTTGACCACGATCGGGCGTGACATGCAGGATTCTGCTGTGCAGGAACGGATTTCAGCGGCTGCGGGGTCTTCCCCGCCTCCGAGATAGTAATAGCCAAGTCTGCGGCGCGCGGCAATGACTTCTCCGGAAAGAAGGACTGCCAGATCGCCGCGCAGGGCGCTTCGCGTAACGTGAAGGCGCTCGGCTATCATTTCGCCCGTGATAGGTCCGTTCTCCCTCACGATGCGCGTGATTTCTTTTTGACGGCCGGTTAACTGCATCTTGTACCTTCCTTTTCTTCTGCTTGACAGAAATTTATGGCAAACCGGGACTGCATAAACAGCCCCGGAAATGCCGAATCTTTACATTTGACCGGCAGGAAAATGTCCGGAGATTTTTCCAGCGCGCCGGTTTATTTCATTACCAGGTATAGTCGGTCAGATCCTGGAGTCCTCTGCCGGTAGCAGCGTCAAGCATGAGTTTCTGTTCGATGCGTGCGACGTTTCTCTTGGTGGCTTTGACCATGTCCGGGTTGACGGATACGTAGTCGATGCCGCTCTTGACGAGGAATTCAGTGAAGTCCGGGTATACGGACGGTGCCTGTCCGCAGATGGAAACGGTCTTGCCGTCCTTGTGTGCGGTGGCGATAAGGTGACGGATAGCTCTCTTGATAGCCAGGTTTCTTTCATCGAAGAGTGCGGAAACGGTGTCGTTGTTTCTGTCGCAGCCAAGGATGAGCATGGTCAGATCGTTGGATCCGATGGAGTAGCCGTCGACGAACTGGTTGAACTGGTCAGCCAGGATGATGTTGGACGGGATTTCTGCCATCAGGAACAGTTTGAAGTCCGGGCCTCTTTCGAGTCCTTCTTCTTTCATGATAGCGGTAACTTTAGCTGCTTCGTCTACGGTTCTGCAGAACGGGATCATGCAGTTCAGGTTCTTCAGGCCGAATTCTTCGCGGACTTTCTTGACTGCTTTCAGTTCGAGGCGGAATGCAGCGGTGTATTTCGGATCATAGTAACGGGAAGCGCCTCTCCAGCCGAGGAGGTCTGCCGGTTCTTCCGGTTCGTATTTGTCGCCGCCCTTGAGGTTTCTGTATTCGCCGGACTTGAAGTCGGAGAAGCGCAGAACAACGGGTCTTGGAGCGAGTGCACGGCATACTTTGGAAATGCCTTCAGCGAGCATGTCGATGACTTTTTCCGGTTTGCCCTGTTCGATGAGGTACAGCGGATGTTCATGGATGAATGTGGTCCAGATGAATTCTTCGCGCATGAGGCCGATGCCGTCGCATGGCAGTGCGGAGTATTTGTCAGCGAGGTCCGGATCGCCGAGGTTCATCATGACGCCTGTGCCGGTCGGTGCGAAGTATTCAGCCTGTACGACCTGAGCGCCCTGGACCTGAGCGGTTTCAGCCTGCTGCGGTTTTACAAGGTCAGCTACGATGCCTTCGTAAACGATGCCGTTCTGTGCATCGATGGTGATGTCGTCGCCAGTCTTGAGAACGGAGGTAGCTTCTACGCTGCGGCTCTTTGTGCCGACAACGCATGGGATGCCGAGTTCACGGGAAACGATGGATGCGTGGCAGGTCATGCCGCCAGCGTCGGTAACGATGGCAACTGCTTTCTTCATAGCCGGTACCCAGTCAGGAGAGGTCATCATGGTTACGAGGACTTCGCCTTCCTTGAATTCGTCGATGTCTTTTGGATCAGTGATGACGTGGCATTTGCCGGAAGCCATTCCCGGGGAAGCCGGAAGACCTTTAACGAGTACCTTATGATCAGTTGTCATTTTCATTTCAGTGCCTGCCTTCTTTTCTTTATTTCTCTTGGACCAAACGGTTTCAGGACGAGCCTGCAGGATCCAGATGCGGTCCTGATGATCTACAGCCCATTCCATATCCATGTAGCAGCCATAGTGTTTTTCAATGGCTTTAGCGTATTTAGCAAGGGTTACGACCTGTTCATCGGTCAGAGCCTGGGATTTTGCCAGGTTTTCCGGAACGGTTCTTTCTTCTACGTCCCCGCCTTCCTTGCGGACGAGTTCAATGGATTTTTCATTGATCTGACGGCTCTTAATGGTAAGATCGTCTTTGTTGACGATGAAGTTATCCGGGGTAACTGTGCCCTGTACGACGTATTCGCCGAGGCCCCAGGATCCTTCGATCATGATGGTGCTGTCGTCGCCGTTTGCGATGTTGACGGTGAACATAACGCCTGCGACTTTGGAGTCAGCCATCATCTGGACAGCTGCGGAAAGAGCCACGTTTTCATGGTCGAAATTCTTCTTGGCTCTGTAGTATACAGCGCGGTCAGTGAAGGTGGAAGCATAGCATTCCTTGACCTTGCGGATGACCATATCGCGTCCGGTAACGTTGAGGTAGGTGTCCTGCTGGCCTGCGAAGGAAGCGTCCGGCAGATCTTCAGCGGTAGCGGAAGAACGGACAGCCACATAAGGATCTTTTTCATTGACCTTCTGTGCGAGTTCTTCGTATGCATCACCGATAGCCTTTGCCAGGTCTTCCGGCATTTCTGCAGAAGCGATGCTTTCGCGGATCTTTGTGCAGACTTCATGGAGTTCCACGGAGTCTTCTACATCGGTCAGGTCTTCAAGCAGTTCATGGATCTTCTTGTTCTGTCCTGTTGTTTCCATGAAATATCTGTAAGCATGAGCTGTCGTAGCGTATCCATACGGTACCGGCACGCCCGTGGAAGTCGTCAGTTCGCCCAGGGAAGAAGATTTCCCGCCAACCAGTGCGACATCTTTTCTGTGCAGTTCGTCAAACCATAAAACATAAGCTTTCTCTACGTCCATCATATCCTCCTAGAAATGAAGAAAAGAATTAGTTTGAAATGTACACTTAATCTCAAATTTCTTTACTAATAGTATACCTAAAATGATACGTTGTCAAATGCTTAATCAGAAAAAGAGGGATACTCAAAGGAAATAAACATATGCTTTTCGCATCCATGAAGCAATTCATGCTGATTTACTCATCTTTGAAAGAAGAATGAAGCTTCCCCTATTTCGCTTATCCTGTAGATTTTGAGGAGTTCCTCCCTATTTGTCTACAAGAGAGCGATTGGTGTATACAGCTTCATTAAAATCTTATATAAAGACTTATAAGAAAGATATGGTGTACGCTTTTGGGCAATAAAAAAGAGCTGTGGCAGAATGATTAACCATTTTGCCACAGCCCTTTAAGATCTGATTACAGGATGAAGTAGCGTACTTCAATGTAAGCAGCTGCGATAAAGAGGGAGAGAAGCATCAGAGGGAAGCACCATTTCATGAATGTGCCGAAGGAAATGTTGTGACCTTCCTTCGCTGCGATAGCGACCATGATGACGTTCGGGGATGCACCGATCATCGTGCCGTTGCCGCCGAAGCAGGCGCCGGTAGCCAGTGCCCACCACATGTAGTCGGCATGGCTGATGCCCATGAGGCTCTGCATATCCTTGATCAGAGGAATCATGGTAGCCGTGAACGGAATGTTGTCGATGAATGCGGACGCAATGCCGGAGAGGAACAGGATGAGGTATGTGATCAGATGGTAGTTGCCGTTGACGAGTTCGATGCCCCACTGAGCGATCGCCGTGATGACGCCGGCATTTTCCATACCGCCGACCAGTACGAAGAGGCCCATGAAGAACATCAGTGTATCCAGGTCGACTTCCTTCATGATTTCGTCCGGGTTAAGGCCGCAGACGAAGAGGGCAACGAAGCCGCCGGTCAGGGCGACGGTAGCGGACTGCAGTCCGAAGTAGCCGTGTACGACGAAGCCTGCAATGGTCAGTGCCAGGACTGTCAGGGAACGGTTGAAAATCTTTCTGTCTTCAATGGCAGAAGAAATATCGATAGCATCGACTTCTTCCTGGCTCATGTGCTTGGACGGCAGTTCCTTCCTGAACATGAAAAGGATGCAGACAAGCGTTGCTGCGATAACGATCAGCACGACTGGAGCCAGATTGATCAGGAAGTCGTTGAAGTCGAGGTGCGTAGCGGAACCGATCATGACGTTTGGCGGGTTGCCGATCATGAGGGCTGTACCACCGATGTTGCACATCAGGATTTCAGAAACAAGGATAGGTACGGGAATAATGTGAAGCATACGACAAAGAGAAATCGTCATCGGCGCAATCAGGAGGGCTGCCGTGACGGAGTCAATCATAGCCGCACCCACTGCGGTGACGAGAGAGAGCAGGACGAGCAGCTCTCTTGGAGACCCTTTGGACATTTTCATCGCCCACAGGGCCAGCAAACGGAAGAAACCGGATTTCTTGACGACGGCAATCAGGATCATCATGCCGCACAGAAGACTGATTGTATTGAAGTCAATGAACTGTTTGATGGCTTCATCCTGCGTAACATAGCCGCAGTAGAGCATCGCACCGCCGCCGAACATGGCGCAGATCGTACGCGGAATCTTTTCTGACATGATAGCGACGTAAGTCAGAACGAAAATAGCAATTGCAAGGTAAAACTGCATCGAACCACTCATGAATTATCAGAACTCCTCTCAGACCCGAATCTTGAAGGGGCTCCCATTCCCCTTCCCGGATTATTTTATATATTTTAGCACAATGCATAAAAGAAATAAATAATCAATTATGCATGTTTATATTTATTTCTCATAGCATGCAATCTATTATTCCTTAAATTCATTATGGTACGCCTTATGTTTCCATAAGTTCATCGAAGATGCATATAATGTAAAAATAATAAGTGGAAAGAAGATGCAAATGAGGCCGGCTGCAATAAAAAAGACACAAAAAAAGAACTGTAAAAATGATGTCTCATTTCTACAGTTCCCTTGAGGATCCGTTGGCAGGGGTAGGTGGAGTCGAACCACCGATAACGGAGTCAAAGTCCGTTGCCTTACCGCTTGGCTATACCCCCATATATGATCAGGCAAGCCCTGAAATTAGGTAAAAAAAATGGGGCGAGTGGTGGGGCTCGAACCCACGCATAACGGAGCCACAATCCGCCGTGTTAGCCGCTTCACCACACCCGCCACATATAGAGTCATATGACCAGAGCCATATGACGTTGATAATCATATCACATACGGCACGCCTCGTCAATTCTTTTTCGCTATTTCCGTCTGATTTTTGTAAAAATTTATCTCTGGATTATCTGCGGAAAAGATTTCTGCGATCTCTTTTATTTTATATATCTATTATATAGCACTTAAGGGATATGTCTGAATGTCCTTTTCCTTCAACGAACCATTCCCTTTGTAAATTTTGAAATGACAAGAGCGGCGTTCAAACGTATAATAATAAATAATGCATGAATGACTTTTCCTTCATGGAGGGTCTTTTCGTATATTTAATTCGTATGTTACAGAGGTGCAGCTATGGATCAGAAACCTTTCCGTCAGAGAACGATTGATGAATTTTTGGACGACCTGGGCAGCAGCGCCCCGGCTCCGGGAGGCGGCGCAGCAGCCGGGCTCCTCGGCGCGCAGGCATGCGCTCTGGCTGAAATGGTATGCCACCTGACGGCAGCCAATAAGAATTACGCAGATTTCCACGACAAGGCGAATGAATACCTTTCCGTATTCAATATGGCCCGCTCCATCTTCCTCGACCTGATGGATGAGGATGCCGCCAATTTCCTGGAACTCATGAAGACGCTTCGTGAAATCAGAAGCCTTCCTCTTGATGAAAGACAGGAAAAGCAGTGGGATGCTTTCAAGAAAGCGATTTCCGTCCCGCAGCAGATGGCGCAGACGATGAGCGAGCTTCTCCCCTGCTTCACCGATCTTCTTTTCCATGGCAACAAGAATGCCATCAGCGACACGGTCATGGCCGCGCAAAGCGCTATCGCCTGCATCCATGCGTCCATCATCAATGTGAAGATCAATATGAAGTACATTGACGATGAATTCTATGAACATGAAATGAAAGACACATTCCGTACCTGGGAAGATGCCGTCTCCGCGATTGACGCCGTCCTCACCTATCAGGTCGATCCGTAATCTAAGGCGCCGGCGAAAGCCGGTTTTGCCTTTTCACTCATTTTCAGGAGGTTCCTATGCAGCCGGACTCATCGAAGACGGATAAATCCTCGTCCTCCACAGCCTTCAACCGCCAGCTTCTTCAAACGTACATCGCGCTGGACAATTGGCACAAATTCCGGCTCCGCCTTTTCGTAGAAGGCATTTTCGTTGGGATACTGGGAGGACTGGCTATCAGTCTGTTCCGTTTCCTCCTTGGGGAGGCGGAAAAGTACCGCATCTTTTTATACAACACATATATCATTCCCGGTTTTTCAGCCGGTGATTTCAAGCCGCTCCTTTTCTGGCTTGCCATCCTTGCCATAGCAGGTCTTGCTCTCTACGGCATGGGCCGCTATGCGCCGGAAGCAGGAGGCTCGGGCATTCCGCAGGTCAAAGGCGTCATCTTAGGCGTCATGCGCATGCGCTGGATCCGCATCCTCTGGGTGAAAATCCTGGCCGGTGCTGTCGGCATCGGTGCGGGGCTGTCGCTCGGCCGCGAAGGGCCATCGATTCAGATCGGCGCCGTCGCCGCTCAGGGCATGTCGCGCCTGCTGGGAAGGACACGCATGGAAGAGCGCTACCTCATCACGAGCGGCGCGAGCGCAGGCCTTGCCGCTGCCTTCAATGCGCCTCTGGCCGGTATGATGTTTGCCCTCGAAGAACTTCACCGCAATTTCTCAGGCGCCGTTCTTCTTCCGACGATGACATCTGCCATCACGGCGACGATCGTGACACGTTTCTTCTTCGGGACGAACACCAGCTTCACGATCACCCACCTCGTCCCCGTCCCTGCCAACCATCTGGGCTACGTCGTCATCCTTGCGATTACATCCGGGTTTGCCGGCATCTTCTTTAACTGGGGACTTCTCAACATCAGTAAGTTCTATAATCTCCCCATTTTCAGGAACAACTTCATGAAGATCGCCTTTGCGCTTCTTTCCGCCTGCTTCCTGGGCTTTACCCTGCCGGATGTCCTCGGCGGAGGCAATTTCCTCGTCGACAAGCTCGCTGAATATCCGTACACGCTCTCCATGATTCTCCTTCTTTTCGTAGGGAAATATATTTTCACGCTGATCAGCTACGGCTGCGGCGTGCCTGGCGGTTTCTTCCTTCCGCTCCTTGTCATCGGCGCGCTTCTCGGTGCTGCGGAGGGCCGCGTCATGGTTATGATGGGTCTCATCACGGATATCTATATCCCGAATATCGTCATCATCGGCATGGTCTCCCTTTTCGCGGCGAGCGTCCGCTCCCCGATCACCGGGACGCTCCTCATCCTTGAAATGACGGGCGACTTCGGCCACCTGATGTCGCTGGCCCTTGCATCGGCCGTCGCATATATCGTAGCCGAGCTTCTCCACGGCGAACCGATTTACGATTCCCTCCTGAAACGTTCCCTTGCCTCTCATCCTGACAAAAAAGCGGAAGAGCAGAGAACCATCGTCGAGGTACCGATTGCAAGCGGTTCCATTTTGGAAAACAAGCCTCTCTCCCGCGTACCACACTTGAAACAGACCGTCGTCGTCAATGTCAAGAGAGAAGGACAGAACATGATCCCGGATCCGGAAACCGTCCTCAAAGCAGGCGACTTTATCTACATCCTGACCGCCGCCAAGAACGCGGAACGGCTCCAGAAACTGGGCGAAGAACAGCTGCCTAAAGACCATATACGAAAGATTTGAAAACTAAGCATAAAGAAAAGAGCTTTGGAAAAATGAGAAATCATCTTTTCAAAGCTCTTTTCTTTTTATCTGAAGAAATGCATGAGGCCGGACATGAGGCCTCTTCTTCCGCCTTCATCTGCGGAGTCTTCGCCGGTGTAGGGCGCCCAGCGGATGATGGAAGGACGGTTCACCTTCGGCGCATTCTTGTAGACTTCAGCAGCGATTCTTCCATTTTCCACGTCAAGGAGTACGGGCAGTCGGTAGAGGTCGCTCAGCATCCAGAGGAAGCATCCGCCCAGGGTCAGGAGGTACAGGATATTTCTTCTCGGGTGGCCGAGGTAGAAGTAATGACAGCCGACCATCCAGCAGAGGAGGGCTTTCCAGAATTTCTTTCTCTTTGAAGGAAGGCGCTTGGCCATGTATCTTTCTTCCTCATAGGGAAGCGAGCAGAGCCAGTACGGATAACCTTCCTGATAGCCGAAGAGGGCCTTGGCGTCTTCTTCGTAAATTTCGCGCATGCCGCGGGCTCTTTCGAGCGGCTCGACGACGCGGTGGAAATGGCTCATCCTTTCGTGGAACGGCTTGGGATCCGGGACGGATTTCTCGACTTCTTCCTCGACGGTCAGAAGGTCGAGCGTCGCATTCGTGAAGAAGGCTTCGATCGAGTTCATGTAAAGACTTTCCATGACGGGCGTCATCCCGCTGATGTCGCAGGTGATGACCATGTCATTGCCGATGAAGGTACGAAGCCGGTTCACTTCTTCGGTCCGTTTCTTCGCATCCGTTGGAAAGTCCGGGCAAAGGTAGGTCGCCACTTCCTTGCCGTCGCGGACGCGGATAGCGGCAGCGGAAAAGATTTCGAAATCAGGAATCGATCCTTCCTTATCCAGCGTCAGCACTGTGTAATTGTAAATCCTTCTCCGCAAAAGCTGTGCCATATCCCCTTCACCCTTCTTTCATTCATAAAATCTATATAAATTATATCACGAATCACGAACAGCTTTCGAAAAGATGAACAGAAAGTCCGTTTATCCTCCAGAAAAATGTCGATTTTCATCGAAAAGAGTCTCAGAGCATAAAAAGAGAGCCGTAGAAATGAGTCTTCCACAGCCCTCTTTGATTTCCTTATTTCTCAATCAGGGATTTCCTGAATGCAGCGACTTTGCGGATGTCTTCCGGGCCGGTGCGGCAGCAGCCTCCGATGAGGCGGGCGCCCGCTTCGTACCAGATTTTCACGTAGTCTTCATAATTGGCCGCGCTTCCTTCCCAGGATTTGCTTCCTGCATCGTAGTCTTCGCCGGAGTTCGGATAGACGACGACGGGCTTGTCGGTGACTTTGACGATTTCCTTGATCAGGGATTCGACATACTGCGGCGCGGTGCAGTTGATGCCGATCGCGGCGAGCTGCAGGTTCGAGTCGAGTGCCTTGGCGGCTTCATAGACACTGTCACCGCCGCAGGTTTCCTTTCCGTTTTTACAGGAGAAAGCCACCCAGGCGCTTGCTTCAGGCGTGTCTTTCAGCACATCGAGAACCGCCTGGGCTTCGCGAAGCAGCGGGATCGTTTCAATTGCCACAATCTCCGGCCGCTCCTCAAGGAGCAGCGCAAGGCGTTCAGCATGGAAGTCCGCCAGCTCCTTACGCGTAAGCGAGTAGTCGCCCGTGTACTCACTGCCGTTTGCCAGATAGGCGCCATAGGGGCCGACAGAAGCCGCTACGATCGGCTTCGGACGGTTCTCTCCGGAGTGACGGCTCCATGAAGCGTCGCGCGCTTCGCGGGCAATCACTACCGACTTGCGGATCAGGTCCGCGGATTCATCATGCGAGAACCCCTTCGCCTCAAAACCAGGAATCGTCGCCTGATAGCTTGCCGTCGCGACAAGATCGGCACCCTGATCGTAATACTCTTCAAAAATTTCCCTGATCAGTTCCGGCCGCTCATAAAGCGCCTTCGCGCTCCAAAGCGAATCGTTTGTATCAAAACCACGCTTGGCGATTTCAGTGCCGAGCGCGCAGTCAAGAACCATCAGGGGATAGCGGCTGAGAATGGATTCAATCGGATTCATGGTGACCTGCTCTTGTTTTAATAAAAGCAGGGAAAGTGACATTTTCTGCACTTTCCCGCTCGGGGGTTAGGGTTAGGGTACCGGGGGCGATCAGGCTCAGTCGTGAAGCAGAGCCTTCGGGGGCTGCTTGCCAAACCACTTGTGATAGATCTTGGCGAATTCGCCATCCTTCTTGATCTTCGCAAGACCGTCATTGATCTGGGTGAGAAGCTTGGTGTTGCCCTTCTTCACGGCTATGCCAAGGTCTTCCTGAGTCAGCGCGACAGGCAGAGCCTTCACGGCGCCTCGTCCTGCGGTGGCCACATAGTAGTCATTCGTCGGGATGTCATTCACGACGGCATCCACACCGCCATTCCGAAGCTCAAGATAGGCTTCATTCAGCTGGTTATAGACGTGAACGTCAGCGTTTTTGATCTTACGGGCAGCCTCTTCACCGGTTGAGCCGATTGAAACACCGAGACGCTTCCCTTCAAGATCCTTGGCCGTACGGATCGTGCGGTTATTTTTCTGAACCACAACACCGAGACCGGCAATGTAATAACGATGAGAGAAATCCACGTTCTTCGCGCGATCCGGAGTAATCGTGATGTCGTTGATCGCGATATCAATGTTACCGGTGCGGAGAGCCGGGATCAGACCGTCAAACTGCAGATTGCGGATCTTGACCGCGAAGCCTTCCTTGGCGGCAATCGCCTTGATGATATCGACGTCGTAGCCGACATATTCCTTCGACTTCAGATCCTGAGATCCAAACGGAGGGTACGCCGCATCCATCGCTACCGTGTAAACGGGCTTGGCTTCAGCTTTGGTGCTGACACCAAATCCGGATACTACGGCAAGGGCACAGGCGAATGAGGCCAGGAGAAACTGCTTCAGCATAATTTCCTCTCTTTTGAATTTTTTCAACTGAATTGCGGGTGTTTAGCTGGTGAGATTCATTATCCGCCGGGAATCCTGAAAAAGCCTCATGCCCCGCAAGTAATACCGCAAGGATTCCGCGAATTTCGATCTCCGGGGCGGTCTGACAGCATGTTGCCAATGCTGCGGTGTCACCTAAGTTACAGCCAAAGAACTAATTCTTTCGAATAATAAGAACAGGATCCCGGGCACTCGTCCCGGAGTTGTTCACTAAGGAGAGAAAAGTTATGTTCACTATTTCGCGCAGGAATCTGATCACGGCTGCTGTTCTGACGGCTGTTACGAGCCCGGCCTGGGCCAAAACCCAGACCATCAATACTGACATTGTGATTATCGGCGGCGGTCTGGGGGGACTTTCCGCCGGGAGCACTGCCGTGAAGCATGGAGCCCGTGTCGTGGTGCTTGAGAAACTTGGCGTTCTCGGCGGCGCCGGTCACTTCC
>OGLF01000461.1_pt1 | contig 26399 bp, 26 predicted proteins | sample 1572701 | NCBI WGS metagenome assembly OGLF01 (sample SAMEA2581910, study PRJEB24529) | metagenome | biome: Human gut stool | place: China | collected 2011 | reverse complement strand
GGGTGGAGCCAAAGTTAGTTTCGGTGACGGCTACCCGGGTTGGAAACCCAATCCTCACTCCGAAATACTGGAAATTGCAGTCGAATCTTACAAACGTTTATTCGGTGTAGATGCGAAGGTAAAAGCAATCCATGCCGGACTGGAATGCGGTCTGTTCCTCGATAAGTATCCTTCACTGGATATGATATCCTTTGGTCCGACTTTACAGGGAGTTCATTCTCCCGATGAACGGATGCTGATTCCTACAGTGGATAAATTCTGGAAACACTTGCTGGATATTCTGGCTAATGTTCCCGTAAAGAAATAAAAAAACTCCCGGCAGAATGTTAGTTATCTGCCGGGAGTTTATTTTAAGAATTCCTTTATTCTATTCATCTATATTGCTTCATAAAATCAACGACCATTGTACTAATTGTATCTGGGGAGCAGCGTGCATCGAAAACAGAAATAATTACAATAACATCTTGAATAATCGCATAATAAATAATATTAGGAGTATTAACCAAATAACGAACCTCCATTTCATCTATAGAGAAACGAGGATCACGAACTCCCATTCTTGGGAAAGATACTAACAAATCAACATGGTTGTTTATTTTATTATAAACTTTCATAGCAACTGTAGAATCAAAATACTCTTCAATATAATCCAATACAGTAGCTAAAGTTTCTTTCGCAGAACGAGACCAAATTATTTCCATCCCATTCTTTCTTTTACCCAAATATCCATTTGAGAATGAGGAGTACAACGGCCCATTTCATAGTCATCTATAGCTGAATCTATTAGTATTCGCATAGTTTCTTCTGGAATCATTTCCAAATACTCTTCTGCACTACGAACTGTAGAATTATAAACGGCCATCGGTTCACTCACCTTTTGCGACTGTTCTCCCTTTTCGGAGTAATATTTAGGTTTATCCATTTTTCTTTTTTTATAAACACAAAGGTACCACTTAATATGGAAATAGTCAAAAGAAAAAGTACTTTTTATAATTTCACTTTTTTCCTTGTTGCACATAAAAATGAAAATACTTTCTCATAAATAACACATAAATGCTACTCAATAATACAATTATCCCCAACAAATACCAATAACCATATCCCACAAAACAGAAATAACCCAATATGACCAAAGCTTGCGTCAACATATAAACCAGTGACACCGCCACATGAGGTATCTTCAATTCATTCGCCATAAGCTGATACATGTGTTTCCGATGTGGTAAACCTATGTTTTCATGAAGCATCAGTCGGTGAACGATAGTCAAAACACTATCAACGCCATAAACAGACAACAGGATAATCCAGCTGAAATCCTCAGTCTTGAGAATTAACTTTCCTATCAGGAAAAGAAGTATAAAAGCAATACTTACAGAGCCTACATCACCGGCAAAACATTTCGCCTTCTTACGAAAGTTGAAGAAACAAAAGACCAATACAGAACAAAGAACCGTATAGATTAGAGCAGGTTCTACAAACTGCGTTATTTCAGTATTGATATAAGCCAGTGCAGCAAGGATAACCAGCGAATAACCACCTGTAATGCCATTGATGCCATCCATGAAATTATAAGCGTTAATGATGCCCGTACAAACAATTAACGCTACGATAATCCACCACCAGGGAAGAGTAAACAATCCCCATTGATAAAACATCAAAACCATAGCAGTAAAATGCAACATCAACCTTAAGCTTTGGGAAATAGAACGAATATCATCCACAAAACTGATAAACGTTATCAAGGTTAAAGCTAATATGAACCAGGGATATTCCCAATGGTTAGTCAAGAAATAAGCTAATGCGCCAAAATAGAAGATGATTCCACCACCACGCAAAGTAATCCGGGTATGGGAACTTCTCTCATTCGGCTTATCGATGATATTGCACTTATCAGCTATTCTAAAATAAAAAAGTTCTGCCAAAAATAGCAGAACTAGTATAATCAGGTAATACATAACCGTACTTGCCCCTTTAATTTGAATTGTTTATTATTAATTTGAAAACGATAAGATCGTTTTCATAATCCCATCAGCAGCACGAACAGGCATTCGTTCAATGCCAAGTGCTGCTTTAATCTTCTCATTACTCACCACGTAATTCTCTGTCAACTTCCGAAGACGTTCAGTATTCAACGGCAAATGAAGCAATGTTCCCAAACCAGCACAACTTTCCATCATTTTCTTGTTCATCTTCCAGATGTGAGGTTCCTTGCCCATAGCTTCACACATGAGAGCAATCAATTCATTGGTAGACAGAGCTTCATCATCACCCATGTGATAAATACCACTCGTTACATTCTTTGTCAGCAAACCTTCCACCACATAGCAAAGGTTATCTATAGAAGTGAACGAACGCTTATTTTCAAAATCTCCCAAAGGCCAAGGAATACCTTTCTTTACCACATTATAAAGTAGATTCAAGTTCCCCTTGTTACCCGGGCCATGAATCATACAGGGCCGAAGAATATACACCAGTTTATCACGCTGCATAGCAACTCTCAAATCTCCATTCTCAACTCTCAACTTACTAAGAATATAATTCTCGGCTGCTATCTTACTCTCTCCATAAGGTCCCACTGGTGCAGGTATCACATCCTCCCTCAACATATCCCCCACTACACTATCAGCAGCAGCTTTCACAGAACTGAAGAATATGAACCTCTTTGCTGTAGATTCCAGAAAGAAATCAAAGATTTTTTGTGTCAGTCCTGTATTGATATCAAAATATGTCTGTGCAGCAGACTGATTCTTTGTATCATGTGCCTTGCCTGCAAGATGAATGATAGCATCAAACTGGGGTAAATTCTGCATAGGGAAAGAGATCGTTTCAATATCTTCCCAAGCAAAAGTTTTCACTACTCCCTCTTTTTCAGGTGCAACAATATCTAAGCCATAAAGAGTATGATATTCCTTTAAAGCCATAACAAAATTGGAACCCACGAAACCGTGAACTCCGGTAATAAGAATATTCATAAAATCGCAGAAATAAAAAACGAATACTTACTGTTTAGTAAGAAAATCAATAAGAAGATTTTGTAGTCGACAAGGATCTTGTCGTCCATCCCATATAATTATCACTTCAATTCTATCCTCATAAATCTGATAATAAATATGGTCTTGTTTATAAAAAATGCATCTAATTCTCCATATTGAGACAAATGCAACAGTCGCTTACCTACGTAAGGAGAACTTCCCAATGACTCTATAAAAGATATAATTTTAACAGCAATATTATTTGCCGTTTTTTCCCAAAGAAACCCTGTATGTATGATAGTATATCATAAAGAGACTCTATAGCCAAATCAGACCAGACTACTTCCATCCCAATCTATCAGCTAACAATCCATATACCTCACTATTAGGTATCATCCGGCCTTTTTCACGAGCTATTTGAGCATATTTTACTGCCCCAATAATAATTTCGTCCGACAATAATTCTATTTCTCCTATCGTAGAAGGTGAACGGTATTCCATTACAGGCTCATTGACGGTCTGCTCTATTAGTTCCTGCTTTTTATATGCCTTAGACTTACTCATTATCTCAACATTTTCTACAAAGGTAATTTGCAATATCGGAATATCCTAATTATTATTCTATAACTTGCGACTTAAGATATAATTTCTTCACAAACTTCATATCATGTGCCACCATTATCCTCACAAGCTCAGGAAAACTAGTTTTCGTAGGATTCCAACCAAGTACTGTTTTGGCTTTGGTAGGATCACCTAATAATTGTTCAACCTCGCAAGGACGGAAATATTTCGAGTCAACTTCAACAAGCACTTTGCCTGTATTCACATCAATTCCTTTTTCATCAACACCCTCACCTTCCCAGTACAGTTCAATGCCAACCTCACGAAAAGCTAAAGTAGCAAATTCGCGAACTGTATGCATCTCACCGGTAGCTATCACAAAATCTTCCGGCGTATCATGTTGTAGCATCAACCACATACACTCCACATAATCCTTCGCATACCCCCAGTCACGACGGGCATCCAGATTACCCAGATATAACTTATCCTGAAAACCTTGTGCAATACGAGCAGCGGCAAGAGTTATCTTACGGGTTACAAAAGTCTCTCCCCGACGCTCACTTTCATGATTGAACAGAATACCATTTACAGAAAACATGCCATAACTCTCACGATAATTCTTCGTAATCCAGAAACCATACTGTTTTGCTACACCGTATGGACTACGAGGATAGAAAGGTGTTGTTTCTTTCTGGGGAATTTCCTGTACCTTACCATAAAGTTCCGAAGTGGAAGCCTGATAAATCTTCGTCTTTTTCTCTAAACCCAAAATACGGACAGCTTCAAGCATGCGAAGCGTTCCTACAGCATCAGCTTCAGCCGTATATTCCGGAACATCAAAAGACACTTTTACGTGACTTTGTGCCGCAAGATTGTAGATTTCATCAGGTTGTACCTGCTGAATAATACGAATCAATGAACTACTATCCGTCATGTCACCATAATGAAGATTAACTAGTCGCTGTTGCCTCATGTCACGTACCCATTCATCCAGATATAGATGCTCTATACGTCCTGTATTAAATGAAGAAGAACGACGGAGGATACCATGAACTTCATAACCTTTTTCTATTAAAAATTCGGCAAGAAATGAACCATCTTGTCCAGTAATACCTGTAAGCAATGCTATTTTTTTCATTATGAATCTAAATTTATTATTGATACAATTTCTCTATTTCCGTCCAAATTACATGCTGTTCAAAATTATCAACAACAAAATTCCGTCCATTCTTTCCAAAATTCAGTCGAAGTTTTTCATTAGAATAAAACCTTTCAATAGCGTTTATTATGCATTCAGGGGTATGCTCTACAAACACTCCTGTCTGTTCTTCAATTATTGAATCAACACACCCTGTTACACGAGCTGTTATTATAGGTAATTCCATTGAAGAAGCTTCTAATGTTGACATTCCAAAGCCTTCTCTATATGAAGGAAAAACAAAAACATTCATTAGGGCATAATAATATTCTATAATTGAATTTAAAACATATCCTGTATTTATTATGCTAGAAGTATCTTGTATAAATCGTTTAATTTCTATAGGTAAAGAATCTCTTTCTTCCATCATCCCAACCAATAACAGAACCATATTATCATGCCTTTGGGTAAGAATCTGAAAAGCCTTAACCAATTCTACAATACCTTTATCACGAACTAAACGACCTGTATAACCCACTACAAAACTAGAATCAGCTATTCCTAAACTATCCTTCAAATCTTTTAAGCGTTTTAAATCTAAGTTCTCCTTATTGAAGCGACCGACATCAATGCCATTGCAAGTACCCTTAGACAGTAGTACTTGTTTCGATACTAAGTTCAATTTATCATCAATACTTTTCTTATATAGAGAAGGGCTTACACACACTATTTTAGTTGCTAAAGCTGCGACAAGTTTATCTATTGATATTAACAACTTCCTTTTGAATCCCATCGAAGTCTCATAGACCAGACCATGCCTAAAATAGATTCTAACTGGAACGCGTAAAATGAAAGCTGCAATCATAGCAATTAACGCCCCTTTAGGAGTATGCCCAACAACAATATCTATTTGCTTAGATTTAATATATTGCATGGTTTTAGAGATTGCCACAAAATCTTTCATAACAGAAATTTTTCTCAGGATTTCAACCTCTTTATATTCAAAACCATATATTCTGGAAAAAGATTCCAATTCAGGCGAACTACTGCATACAATATACTCTTTATAGCCTTTTTTATTAAAATATGAAAGTTGATTACCCAAAAAATAGGGAATTACAAAAGAGATATTCACAACATGAAGAATATTCATAATAATTATTTTATAACAGCCATCAATTTGCTTGAAGCCTCCGTTTTCAACTTAAATGATATACTATTTGAGCGTCTTTTTATCAAGATATTTTGTAGTCCAAAAACAGTAAACAAGGCATATAATAAGCATTTTACATAGTTAATAATAAGCATTCCATATCTTTTTAAGAGATTAGCGCTATAATACTTTATAATTAAAGTCCTAACCCCCTTCATTGACAAAAGATATTTATACAAATACGGAACACCTATCTCACGATAAAATAATAGTGGTTCAGACAAATTATAAAAGTTAGATTTCTCTATAGTGCGACACCAAAGTTCCATATCTTCAACTCTAATATATCTTGAGTCATACGGATTATTACTAAACCAGTCTCTTTTCCCCATTACTGATGGATGTATGAAGCATGCATGAGCAAATACATCCCCTATTACAGACGGATTTACCTTGTTTTTCAAAATGCCAACAACTCGATTTCCAGTATCAATCGAATATGCCCAGCTACCAACAACATCTGCCTGTGGATGCTCTTCCAAATATCTAAGTTGTTTTTCCAGTCTTTGCGGGTGCATAATATCATCGGCATCCATACGAACAAAATATTTACAATCACTTAGTTTAACGAGTTCGTTCAGACGATAAACGAGTCCTTTATTCCGCCCATCTGAAATAACTTTGACTCGTGTATCACTTGTATATTTACGAGCCAATGCCAATGATGAATCTGTACTTCCATCATCTATCAAAGTCATTTTCCAGTTGGTATAAGTCTGATTTAGTACAGATCGTATGGCATAATCCAAATATTTTTCGGCATTATAGAAGGGAATACCTACGTATACAAGATTCATACTTATCAAATTTTAGTCCAGCTATCCAAAGCAAGAGTTTTATTGGAAGTAAAAGTCCAGCGCGAAGGAGCAATAACAAGTTGATTCTTATGCTGATTAAGATAGGCTCCCCACCAAGAGAATGTACTATTGGAAATGATATTTACTTTACACAAAGACATCAAATAGATATATGCAAATTGTGATATTTCATGATTAGGAACAAAAACTGTAGATTCTGGCAAGGATACATGATTTTTCACCCACAATATATCATCTGAAAAAACAAAGAACTGTTTATCCTCTTCAATTTCGGAATTAGCTCGATCTATAGCCTGCTCATAGTATTTCTCTGTACAAACCCCATAAACATTAATGTTCTTAGGTGAAAAATAATCTCCTCTTCGTACATGCAAAGAAACTGAGATTTTAGCAGAACGGATGTTTTCTTCTATTTCAGATAAAACATTAGGATTTTTCCACTCACTAAGTACTTTTTGCATTGGAAAATATGTCGCATATTTTTCCTCTTGCCAATAGCCTTGTAGAAAGATTTTTCCTCTTGCTTTTTCTAACAAACAAATATCAAACATGCTTTCTGATAAATAGGTATTCGACCATTGGAATAGAGCTTTAAACAAACGATTCTTGACACCTGTATATCGAGTAAAGTATGCATTATAAAGCGGTATGTCAGGTATAAAAGAACACAATTCCAACTTTCTCAGTTGATCTGATGTTCCAAACGAAGCAACATCATAGAATACTTTTTTATCAGTTTCAATTTCGAGATATTGTCCAAATGAATACTGAAAAAGTTGATTACCTAAACCTCCCCATAATCGTACTATAATCATAAAATTATCATTAAACTAATTAGAAATATGAATCAGGGATTAAGTTAAACTCATGATGAAGCGGATTTCAATAATGATGATTTACTGAGTATCTTCAATTATAACCTCAACCACTGATTCGCACTAGAAAATAAATACTCAATATTACACAGAAATAGATATACCTCAAACATTATATAAACCTAGAAGTATTTACATATTTAGCAATTATTGGTAACACAATGAAACTGTTCAGAGATAGAATAAAGACCATCAATAGTGAATCAATATCAACATGAAAAATTTTATTAGAAAACAATATAACAACCTCTAGTAGCAAATAGTGGATGACATAATAATTCATCGATTTACTACCAATAGCATGCAATATGGATGTATTTTGAGGCAAATAATAAAATATATTATTTATCATAATTATTCCACTCAAAGAACCTAATACATATAGTAAATAGTAACCATGATTACAATGATTAGCTCTCATATCTACATTAGAGAATAGCGAAGGTATTGATAAGTATGCCACATAAAATAGCGTAGATATAATAAACACTATTTTTTTATACTGGACATCTTTTAATAAATGTCCCATTCCCAAAAAGAATAGTCCAGACAAAATATTGCCAAACCAAACAATATAATTACAATTTATAACATCAAGTATATATGCAGCTATAATACATAAAAACAGAAGTGTCAAATAATATTTTTGACTGCATATTGCATTGTACATTAATTTAGCAACAAATAATGAAGCGAGAAACCAAAGAGGTAAATTACCCATAACAGCCCCTTCTTTCAATATCTGATAAAACGGAGACAATATAATTTTACCCAAGAAGTTTCTCCATAAAAAAACAAAATTACCGACCAAACTATTATGCCATAAAGCGAGTATTTAACATAAGGATACAATAGTTTTTTACCCTCTAAAAACATCTGATTATTACTTTTATGGAAAAAGAACATTCCGCTTTTAAAAAAGAACCACGGCATGAAAAAGAAAAGTGGTCGCATTAGAACCACAAAGAAATTCCCTGTATGAGTAAAGTTTACTATATGAACAAATATCATATAAACAATCATCAGTCCTGAAATTCCATCAATATCTTTGCGTCTCATAAAATATATAATCTGCCCAAGCTTTCAGAAGAAAGCTCCCGTGCCTTGAGTTACTTTGCGTATATTTATATTTTGTTACGTTCCTCGTTGTCCATATTCATTGTTTATAGTATCCAAGAGTACATGCCTTCTTTACATAATAATTGAACATAAAAAGGAGTTTCACCAAAAGAATTTTTATCTTTCCACAATTTAAACAATATTTCATATATGTTTCTAAAGATCTAATTTCTTCTTTAGCAACAAAGCTACTAGAAACTGTACCATGATGAGATCCTGTAGATTTTCCACCTTCATGTATCACTAACCAAGATGGATCCAGAATAAACTTATAATGCTCTTTCTTTAATTTATAACCTAGAATTATTTCTTCTGCATACAAGAACGTTCTCTCATCAAACATGCCAACCTTCATGAATGCATCTGTTTTTATTATGAAAAAGCATCCAGATGGAACTTCAAAATCGATTAATCTCTCATATGGACGTTCTTTATAGTATACCATTTCTTGGTATTTTCTGGTAAATAGTTTACGAATAGGATAAAAGCTATCCATTATGCAATCAAAATAGCTATAAACCTTTCTAATACAAATTTGTCTGTTTGCTTCATTACTAATGTGAGGCGTCCATACTAACGGCTGAATTCCACAATAATGCTCACCTAATTCAGACAAGGTATCAATAAGATTATCAACTAACCCCTTTGTCCTAATTTCAACATCCGGATTCATTATTACCAAATAGTCAATCTCATACTTCTCTAACAGATACCGAACCCCGGCATTATTTCCTCTTGCATATCCGACATTCTCATCTAATTTTAAAACACAAGTATTGTGAATGTTGGCAGAAATAAATATTTCGACCTGATTATTTTTAGTTGAACAGCCATCTACGAAGCATATCACATAATCATCAGATATAGCGTTCTCTACAATACTTGATGCTGCAATTACTGCATCTTCAACTGTATTGTAATTCAACAATATTACAGCATATCTTTTTTTAGTCATTTTTCAGTCTAACGTGTTAACGATTGATTTGGAGCAGAATTGTTTTTGCAAAAAATAAGGCATCAAGAAAGTCAAAAAGATTACCACTATATCAAAAATAGAACACATATTAAGGAAGCCAAATATTCCTCCTACAGAAAAAGAATAATATTTATAAATAACACTTATCCTATAGCAGGATACTCCACTCCCCTTTCGTAAGTATATAGTAAAGGAAAAAGCTATAATAAATAGAATTATTACTGGCAATACGGGACCAAACTCTATATATAAATCACCATACACCGTTTTGAACCAATCCACTCTTACCCCTGTATAATGATACCAATCACTTTTATCTCCAGCTTTAAAACTACTATCAAATAAGCTAAAAAACTCAGAAAACAATCTTTTTCCTCCAGTAAAATTCACTTTGTCCCAATATTCATAACCTAGAACAGGAAATGTTTCTCCAAGATATTCATAGATTGAATCCACTGCTGTCCTCTTTACATTCTCCCCAAAACGTTCTTCGGTAATTTGAGCAACGACAACAAACAGTATTGCGACAACAGCAACTGCCACCCACAAAACTTCTCTTCTGAATCTGTAAGACATAGTATTCCAGAAAAGAATGAAGAAAAAAGATAGATTTAGCATGCCAAAAAACAAATTTGCTCTTGATCCTGTAGTCAAACCTATTGATAGAGCATTAAATAAAAATACTATCAAATAAGACACTAAAAACTTTTTAGAGCATTCAGCACATTTATAACCCCTGAAAATATATAATAAAACAAAAGGAACAATCATCACATGTGAAAAACGTCCTATAGAATTAAAAAGTTTAGCTAATGGATTCCCACTATAATACAAATCTGAAATATTATCTCCTCCCATGCTATGTATATTCCCAAAACCGAAAGAAATGGCTGTTTTCAGCTGTGTTAGTTTAATCAATGCATATATAATATCAATAGCAAATAAGACATAAACTATATTCCAATTTCTACGGGAATAGAGTAAGGTTGAGAAATTCATTTTCTCAACCTTGATTTTATTCAGAGGCATTAATATCAAATAAACACAAAAATAATTGATAAAAAATGGTATTGGAGAAAGTGGTTCGTATTCATAAGATGATGTATACATAACACTCCAATATAATCCGGACAAACAGAGATAAACACTGAAAGCCGCAAATATAGAATACATCAACCATACAAAGGAATATATAGTGAGCCCAGATTTTCTATAAGAAAAAATGAAGGTACCAAAATACAGCAAAAAATTTAATGGCATTACAACAAAAACGCTCATCATTTCTTTTTTAGAAGAAAAGCCCAAACAAATGTCATCCTTCGCATTAGTTGATACAGCAAACGACTTTTGACACAGTTCTCCAACTCTACAGAGTCTTTGATATCACCTTTAGAAAGGCGATAATACATATACACATTAATTTTCAGTTTATCCAAAATAGAAGCAGCTTTATATTCCCCACACAAATACGCTCTAAAAGCTCCATTTAAAGTGGTAAAACCACCATTATCCACATCTTTCAATGTACCGGAAGCCATCATTCCATTAGGATTTATCCGATAACATCCGGTTACGTCTTTTAAGAAGACCGATTTGCACTTTCCACATATATGAATGAAGAGAGGCCAATCATAGCCATAACTATAATATTTGTCGAAATTAGCCAACAGTTCTTTCTTAAACATAACAGTGAGAGTTTGTGGAAAATTATTGCGCAGTAAAGAGGGTAATAAATATCCTGTTTTGGAGTGGGATAATTGATTTGACACAGTTGAAGAGTTTTCAATAAGCATATTGTCTAAATTGACTAATTGGAATTTTGAATAAACAAAGCCTATATTTTTGTCTGACTCAAGTATATTCACCTGCTTCTGCAATTTTAGAGGATCAGTCCAATAATCATCACCTTCACACCATGCTATATATTTACCTCTTGCAGACATTCTATTCCAAATGCCATTAAAACGAGAAACAGTCCCATCTTTTCTTACAAATTGCGAAATTCTTCTATCACGAATAAATAATCGAATTTTATCAGGATATCTTACCGCATACTCCTTACATATTTCTTGAGTACCATCAGACGACCCATCCTCTCCTAAAATTATTTCATAAGGGAAATCTGTTTTCTGCATTAATATTCCATTTAGACAGTCCCTTATATAATTAACATGCTGATAAGTGGTTACTGTAACAGAAACTAAAGGGAAACTCTCATTAACAGGTTTATTATCTCCTAAATATTCTTCCTGCAACAAGAAGCGTTCTTGCAATGCCTTCTCAAATTCATCCATGACATGAGATTATTTTATCATAACGAACAGATGTTCTAATTACTTTTCCTTTTTCATCAATAACCCTAATGCCACCATTTTTAATCGCTGTATTCCACATGGTAGCTTCATTATATTTGTTATTAGAATCTATCATATAAGGAACTGGCAAAAAACCTTCCTTAAATACGCGATACAGTCCTTCTGCAGTATATAAATTGGGTATATATCTTTCTAAAATACGTATTGCCTCTTTGGCCTCTTGATACATATCTTCTGTACGCTCATTCAATTCTTGATTATAAGCCATGTTTTCAATTTGACCAATAGCCCTTAATTTTCTGTATTTGTTTAATGCCGCCAAAGTTATTTGAATGCTTTCATTAATGACAGGAGGAGTAGCTAAACGCACGGCTTCACAATAACTTACAACATGAATTATTTCAGGACTATCTCTATCATTTGGCTCAATGTCATCCATTAAAGCCGTGACTGCCGCCAATTGTATTTTAGCTTTATCCAAATCCGGTGAAAAGTAATCCAACCCAGCTCTAGACTGCAAATGAACGGTAAAGTTATCATCTTCCAATTCTCTAACCAATTGTAGCATCGTTCTGCCTTTAGCTAAATCCTGCAAACCAATAGTATATTTGGGAGTATTCAGCATATTCTGCAAAATCAGATTTCTTATACCTAATTTCTTCGCACTTTTTGCTGCTAGATATCCTGATATAATATATGATATATCATCTGTACCTCTAAATGCAAAATGATGAGGAACATTAGGCTCAAGCGGTTTGTCAGTACTTGCAATATATTTTATTGTCTCAAGATGTTCTTTCAAGTTTTCTAATACAGAATTAGAACCACGCCCATCTATCTCACAGAACCACCAAAAAGACAAAGCATGCCAAGATATATTTAAACAGCGTTCGTGCATCTTAGCCATATCCGGAACATTCTTTGTGCCAGCATACGTTCTTACAAGCATAGGAGAAGCTGCTTCCTTTATCATCTGATACTCTTGTTCTGAATTAACAGGTATACCTCCACCATTAGGCAATCCATTCCAATCCTCCCCAAACTTTGATTGGGTTAACTGAGAAGAACCTATAGAAAGGATATCTAAAAGATGCGCCTTGGCTAAATCCTTTTCCCATGAAAAAAATTCTTTTATAGCTTCTAAACGATTGGGATTATAAGGACCAACATGAGCACGAATTAAAGGAAGGGTATGACGTTCCTTGCAATAGTTTGCTCTTTTAATGAAAGAATCACTATCTTTCCCAGCCTCAATATATCCCAAATGATCCTGCGGAGTTATACATTTATAAGTCTCAGACTCAATTAAATCTTTAGCAAAAGCCCAGCGCATATTGTCATACTCTGAATTCAGTTTCAAATCTTTTGGAAATTTAGACTCCGGAACACCTAATTTTTGAAGTGATTCTATTGGAGTTTCATCGCCCGGAAAAACTAGTACCTGCTCACCCAATTCTCTTTTTACCAGTAAACAAGCATCAGGTAAACCTGCAAAAAATACCCCTCGCAAACATCCTCCATTTTCAACGAAAAGATTATGATTCTTCATTTCATAGAAAAGATGGCAAAAGTAGTCTTTTGCTTCACTGGGATCTAATCGATAACTAAAACCGATACGAGTTATATTATGGTCAGAAATCCATTTTTGAAGCAATGAAAAATTATTCAACTTATATATACTCTCTACTGCAACAGATATCTCATTGGGAGAAATATAGCACTCATAACCACAGTCTCTTAACAAATGCGCTATTGTGGTTATTCCCAAAGTATGTACGTCAATATCCGTCTTTACTAATCCAAAAATTTCATTTTCTTGTAAACGCGTCATGATAATAAATTTAGTATATCATCCTTTTCCAGATGAGAAAGTCCCAGGTTTTCCAAAGTACGCCCTTGCCATTTAAAATCAATCCCCAACAATGCCGAAGACAATATAATTATTGAATCCATTAAAGGGGTTGAAATACCCACTTTTTTTCCCAATTCACTCATTGGAATTAATCCAGTAGGTATATCTTCCGTTAATTGTCGGGTAAAGATAGAGCCGGGTCCCAATATATCATGATATGCAGGATTATTACGCATACGTTCGCATAATCCATTCCCCCACGTTCCTGGGTATGCATAAGTCATCCAATCATAAACAGCCATCAAATTTACCCCGTACGCTTTGCCTATATTCAAACGTTCTTCATCAAGTTTTTGAATAAAAGATGCTACATTAGGGGTTATATCACGATAAAAATAAAATGGATTATTTCGCTCTATGGTGGCCGCATTGAACAGAACAACAGCAGGATGAAATATAGCACCGATATTTTCCAAACTCGTATGAATCAAATTCTTTGCTGGTATAAAGCAAGGAAAAATAGAGCGAATTTGATTTAGTATAAGTTCCGTTTCATCCATATTGCGTCCGGACAACATTACTCTATCTTTAACCCCAATAATATTGACTACTCCGGGAGACAGTATTCTACAAGCATAAACCAATGTTTGAGCTTCTGCTATATGTATATTCAAATTAGGTCTCTTCGCCAAAATATTAGCAATTTCTAAAACTCCGCATGTCCTTCCCGGATTCAAAATGATAATCTGTCCATCTTTTAAATAGGGAAGTATTTGCTCAGCTATATTACGATGTGCAGTGGCTGTAGTCACAATCAAAATTATATTGGAAAACTCAACGGCCTCTTTTATATCATCAGTAATTAAATCAATATAACCTTCTTCTTCTAAAACCCCTTCCAATCTAATCAAATGACTCTGGGCTATAGAAAAGATATGTTCCATATCACGATTATATAAACAAACATGAACTCCTAAAGCTGCACAGTGACCGGCCATCGCCTGCCCTCCGTTACCAGCACCAATTATAGTAATTTTGGGTGGGTTCATAAAACTAAATCAGATAAACCATGACACATTATATCAACACCATTATTATTAAGAATTGCAAGTTGTGAATCAATATAACTAACTTTTTCTTGCAGTTCCTGTTCGGTTGATGCCACTACTAAATAACCTGCCGCCCTGTCACCACTCGTTTCAGCTTTTGTTATCTCCATTCCTTCCGTTTTATACAAAAAATACTCCTCTATAAAAGAATTGTCCAACAAGTTTTTGAATCCCTCAAAACTATTAATGATTCCAGGATAGCAGTAAATATAATTCATTACTGCATATTTTACTTTCTCCCAAGGTGCCATACGAGGAGATTCCCCTAAAATCAAATCTACATAACTTGACATAATGTTAACACCTGACAAAACTTCTATTAATTTATATTTGGAGCCACCTCCCATTCGTGTGCTGAATTCCAATACGTCAAAATGATTATCTTTCAGTATTAACTGCACCAATAGCGGTGTATTTTCCAAATGAAAAGCATCTACTATCTGCTGAGCTATTCTTAATAATTCCCCTTTCTGTTCATCTCCAATAGCAGGATAGCGACTCTGCAGAATAGTAAACGAATGTGTATTCCTCATTTTAGCAGAATTCGTCGCACATAGAAATTTGGCAATTCCCTTCTCAACATAGAAATCAGCAGATATTTCTTCACCTTCTTTAAACTCTTCTACAATTGCTGTATTTGTACGACTATATAATATTGCCGATTCCAAAGCCACATGCAATTCCATTTCTGTGAATACTTTCTTAACTCCCTTTGAAGAATTGCAATCAACAGGTTTTACAACTAAAGGATAATGAAAATTATTTAAAGCAGTATTATCAAAAGAATCTAAAATTGCATATTGAGATGTCGGAATATTAAATTCTTTCAGAACTTTTTTCATATAAGATTTATTCGTAACATTCAATGCTGTCTGATAAGAAATATAACACGGCAATAAAAGTTCCTCTGAAACTTGTGCAACTGTCAATAATGCCTGATCAGTACATGCCGTACAAACTAAATCAGCCTTTTCCATCAATGCTATTCTTTTTACAGCTTCCACATCAAGTGTACTTGCCACAACATGTTTATCCGCATATTTTTTAGCTGGAGGATTTTCATAATAATCAATAAGTACTATATTTTGTACATTCCTACTCCTTAATTCCTGTATAAGAGCAATTTGATCTGCTCCCCCAGCTAAAACCAAAATATTCATTCTGCAATAATTTCAATTATACATTCCAAATTCTCCTCTACCAAGCCAAAGTACATCGGCAAACATATCACGCTATTTGCTATCTTATGCGCTATCGGCAAATTATCAGCTCTTGCAGACTCCAGTCCTCTATAAGTAGAAAATTCACTTATCAACGGATAGAAATATCGCCTGCCTAGCACATTCTGCTCTTTCATCTTAAAATAAAGTTCGTCACGGGTCATGCCATACTTTTCAGCATCCACGAAAATCGGGAAATAAGAATAGTTGTGACGTACACCCGGCATATCTTCCATAAAACTGATACCCTCAACATCTTTCAATGCTTCCCGATACTTGACAGCAACCTGACGCCTGGATTCAATAGCCGCATCCACTTGCTTTAAATTAAGCAAGCCATAAGCAGAGCGAACCTCGTCCATTTTCCCATTAATACCAGGAGCAACTATTTCTGTCTCTCCCGCAAAACCGAAATTCTTCAAATAATCAATACGCTTTTTTGTCTTTTCATCATGACAGATTAGCGCACCTCCCTCTATAGTATTATAAACTTTCGTAGCATGAAAGCTCAATGTTGACATATCTCCTGCGTTTAGGATTGACTTTCCATTTACCTCCACCCCAAAGGCATGGGCAGCATCATAAATCACCTTCAGTCCATATTTATCGGCTATCTCCTGAATGCGTTCCGTATCACAAGGTTTTCCATAAACATGTACAGGCATAATAGCTGTAGTCTTTGGGGTAATTGCTGCTTCTATCTTATCGGGATCAATATTGCAAGTTTCGGGGTCAATGTCAACAAACACAGGTTTTATGCCATTCCACCACAAAGAATGGGTAGTAGCTACAAAACTATAAGGAGTCGTGATTACTTCTCCCGTTATACGTAACGCCTGGAGTGCACACATCAAAGGTAACGTACCGTTAGTAAAAAGACTGATATAAGGTACTTTTAAATATTCACACAACGCCTTCTCTAATTCCTGATGATAATGACCATTATTGGTCAGCCACTTGCGATTCCAGATGTCTTGCAGATAAGGAATGAAATCGTCCAGTGAAGGAAGTAATGGAGAAGTAACCGTAATTACTTTATTTTCCATCTTACTACAATTAATTTGTTTTTGATTTTCTACTTACGTCTGAGCGCAGAAAGCACCAACTGCTTGATCTCAAGATATTCGTCAAGATGCAGTTTCTCATAAATAATTAAAGCTAAGAATACTCCTACCGAAATCTGAATGAACAATAATGCATAAACAGGAATATTCCAATGAGAAAGTCCCCACATGACAAATGCTACCACTAAAGAAACTACAAAAGTGGGAAGTATGTCTTTTATCTGTTTTCCTGTCGGATAATCTATTAAGCTTGCCGAATAATAGCTATTCAGAAAATAAGCTATAAACGAAGTTATCACACTTCCCCAAAGCATATATTCAATACCGCAAAAGATACCAATAACAATGGGACCAACAGCTATTATTTTCTTTATAATTTCTAACTTCAAGAATAGGTCCGAACGTCCTTTCACCTGAAGAATATTCAGATTTATGGCATGAAGAGGATAAAGCATGCCGCTAAAACAGATGATTTGCAAAAAGTAAACGGCAGGCAACCACTTTTCGCCTATCAAGATAATAATCAAAGGTTTCGCTACAGCAGCCAATCCCAACATGCAGGCAAAGGTTATCAGCATGGTAATCTTTATCACCTTCCGATAAGCTTCACGCAAGCGTTCCGGCTCCTCCTGAATAGAACTTAAAACCGGATAACTGACACGTTGGACAACGGTGGTCAAATTACTGGAAAATATCGTATTGAATTGCTCGGCACGGGTATATTGGCCCAATTGCGCAGAAGTATAGAAACGCCCGATGATGATATAATAGATATTTTTATAAATAGTGTCCAACAAGCCCGAGAGTAATAGTTTGGATCCAAAACCAAAGAGTTCTTTAAAACTCTTCGTAGAGAATTCCCATACCGGATGCCATTTGCTATATATCCATAAAAATAGTGTATTCAGAAATTGACGGGAAAGTTGCTGACCAACCAAACTCCACACCCCCATACCTCCTAATGCCATTCCTATTCCAATAACTCCACTACTGATAGAGGAAATCAGAGAGACTTTTGTTTGTGTCTTGAAATCTACCTCCCTCACAAATTGGGTGCGGGGGATGATGGCAAGTGCATTGATAATCAACACCCACCCTATAACTCTTGTAACTTCTACCAGGATGGGTTCTTTGAAAAATACACTAATGGCCGGAGAAGCAAAATACAAAAGCACATAAACAAGAATACTGACAGTCAGATTAAAATAGAAAACAGTATTATAATCAACTCGTTTTACGTGTACTTTCCGGATAAGTGCATTGGAAAAACCACTGTCAATAATGGAAGTGGAAACAGCTATAAATATAGCTATCATTGCCATTACGCCATATTCCGCAGGAGTCAATAAACGAGCAAGCACTAATCCCACCAAAAAGGCGATACCGGAACTGGCTATGTTATCAATAAAGCTCCATCCAACACCACGGACAGTTTTATGTCTTAACGTATCAGACAAATCTTCTAATCTTACTCTTCTATCTCCTCAAACGGATAAGGATTATCCGCAATATTTTTCAACTCTTCTATGATTTCTGTTTGTTCAGAATTCAAAGTTGCCTTGTCCCAACCATCAATAATGCCATAGGCCTCTTGAAGCAAGGATTCTTCATAAATCTCCCCATAACAAAAAGCCAGCAAACGGACTTTTAGCAAAGAAGGGGGAAGCTGTTTCAAAATATTGCAGATGCGGTCTAAAACAGCTTGTTTCTTTTCTCTTTTATCTCCATTGTCGTAGATGGTGGCATTATAGCCCATCAGAAGAGCTAAACAAAGGTTGGCTTCTTCTTCGATACCGGAACTTTTTGCGGCAAAAAGAGAATCCGATTCTACAAGAACCTCCTTGTTCAGTCGAGTAAAATCATCTGAATAGATGGGTTCACCATCCATGCCAAGATACATAAGCTTATGAGCCAAATGCTGAAGCTCACGAGCACAAGAAAGCAGATCATTCATTGAAATATGAGTATGATATGATTAAATATTATTTTATTATCTTCAGATAGGATTTTGGTACTTTTACACTGGCTGTCAAAATACCATTAATACGAATAACGACGTATGTCTTATTGGCTTCTGTAGCAATTTCTCCTTCAATACCACGAAAATCGCCTTTAACGACCTTGACTTTATTCCCTATTGTGAGAGGTTCATTGTCAAAGCTGACACCGTCCGGATTCAAATCCATGACAAACATGAAATCCTTCATCTGTTTGTCGGGAACGACAAGCATGGAGTGAGTGAAAAGATCCTTCATATAGAAAAGCTGTACACCATAAACATTAGAAATGTCACAGGCTGTTTGCTTGGTGGCACAAACGAAAATCAAATTGCGGATAACAGGGACTACACTACGCTTCCGACGGTGTTTCAACTGAGATATTACAATTTTAGTCGGCAGATAATAGTCAATATCCAAATTTTCGTTTGATTTCAGCTTCTCAAGAAACTTGCCGATTGCAAATTCTTGCTTATCACGTGTACGAGCTGCAAACCAATATTTCTGAGTTTCAACCACTTGCAATAAATAAAATCGAGGATATTACTTTAGGTATGGATACGCTTCGCGGCTTGAGCAAGACATTTCCTCTTTCAAGCCGAAATAGATAAATCAAGTCGTTATCTACTTTTAATATATTGAAGACGAATGGATTAATAAAGAAAAACGTCTTTTAATCGTTCGTTTAATATGCGCAAAGATAATGCCTTGAAATGAAACAACAAAATATTCTGATAGATAAAATCGATTTTCTCTTTAATAAATGTCATATGTTACTAATCCATAGTGAGTTATCCCTGAAATAAAATTGTGATTTTAAACTTGTTTTTTTATCGAAAGAATCTTAGGGAAGATACAGGTTAAAATGCCATCTTTTAAACGAACGATTAAAAAACACCCCACATCCATTACAATTTTTCTTGAAACATCAGCTTTCATTCCGTTTCATGTATCTATTTCAACTATCGCAACCTCATCCCGACAGTTTCCTAACATCATATTTCTCTTTTATAATAATGTACGCACGTATACATACGCACAGGCGCGTATTTCCCTACTTTTTCTTTAGACCTTGTTACACACACTTTATATTAATAGGTAGGTAGGGCTACCACCTATTACATCGTTTTGTGTATCACACACAGAACAGAAAAGTTTCATTTTTCTATACCATTATGACAGATTTCACGAGAATAACCGTTAATTTTGCTTTCGAATGCAAATTTAAAATAAATTACTAACATCTAAAATTGTGGTTTTATGATTAAAAAAACACAATCTTGAGCATTGAGCTCATAAGTAAAGATGCCTGCGGCATCGAGATCGAGAGAAAAGGAAACAGGATCGACATCCTGTTGGTTGAAAATGAACCGGTTGACCAGCAGGTCATAGTCAGGGCGGAAGAAAGAATAGAGTTCCTCACTCCCTGGATAAACATGCTTATCCATCATAAAAAAGAGGCGGGACTCAAAGGAACAAAGCATCTGGCAAGGAAGCTGTACCGCATGGCAAGGTTCGAAAAAGGAAAGCATGAGGAAGGATTTCTGACGTTGGAAAGCATTAATACCGAAATCATTAGCTTAAGGAAAGAAATCAGGGAAGAGAAAGCGGGAATGGAAAAGAAGAAGGAAAAGATGTAGGAATTCAAAATTGTGCAAAAACGCCTTTTTCAACCGAAAAGGCGTTTTTGTCATTCCGGATATTATACCCTACTTCGCACCGCCAACAAGGCAGACTAAAACAACTAACAAAGAAATGGAAAATATTCCGGTTACCGCATACAGCGGATTCAGCAACGTTCGGGGAGAGATAACCCTGAGAAAAGTAATTGAAAACATCACAAAGGGAGTACACGCAAAACTTGTATTCAAAATAAGACTGCTCGTCAGCCAGGGAAAGACAGAAGAGGCAAACAATGTGAAGAAGCAATTGCCATTCTACACCGTCACGGCAGGATACAGCGAAAAAAGACAAGCTTACAGCATCACAAGGTACACGCATGTCATCCTGTTGGACATTGACGACCAGCCCGAAGAGAAGTTGGAAGACTTGAGGGAGAAAATCAACAAGGATCCTAACACGCTGGGCAGTTTCCTCACTCCAAAGGCACATGGATTCAAGATATTCGTGTTCCTGCAGACGGAAGATGCCACCACTCTCAGGGAGACATTCTCTAACGGAGAAAAGGACTTTGCTGCGTTGGAGAAATATCACAGGATGATGTATGATACCTGCAAAGAATACTATGAAAAGCTGCTGGACGTGGAAGTGGACGGAAGCGGAAAGGATATATCAAGAGGATTCTTCACTTCTTTCGATGAAAAGGCATATCTGAATGAAGAACTTATGAAAGAGGTCGATGAGATACTGACCGGTATTGTGCCGCCTGAAAAACCGCAGACGGGGAGAAAGAAGAGTGGGAAGGCGATGAGTGAGAGTGATAAGGTGGTAAGTGATAAGGCGGTAAGTGATAGGGTGATAAGTGATAAGGCGGAAGCTGAGCCGTGGGAAAGGATGGAATTCAACAAGGCGGTACTCGCAGTAAAGAGGATTGCTAAATTCGAAACGGGAAGCAGGGACAGCTTCATATTCGCTCTGGGAAACAAATGTTATGCAAAAGCATTGGAAGAGGGCGTGGCAATTCGTTTGGCTCAGGAAAATTTCGGCGGTGAAGGGTTCGATGTGGCTGTGCCCATACACAATGCATACATCTATACCGACAAGACGGAGGAAGCAGCCATCCATCATAAGGAAGAGAAGCCGGACATTATCAACCAAGTACTCGACTTCCTGAAGGCACATTATGATATCCGAAGGAATGTAATACTGGACAGGCTGGAATACCTAAACTTCGATGAGAAAGAAGAGAGATGGAAAGGCAGGTTCCGACCTATGAGGGCAAGAAGCTACAACTCCATATTCCTGGCCCTGCAACTGGCAGGCATCAAGTGTTTCAGGAATTATCTGCAGGCGGTCATTGACTCCACCTATGCCAGGGATTTCAACCCGTTCACAGACTACGTAGAAAAACTGGAACCCTGGGATGGAGAGACAGATTATATCGGCCGGCTGGCGAATACGGTACAGGCGGAAGATCAGGAGTTCTGGAAAGAAAGTTTCCGCAGGTGGTTCGTGGGAATGCTGGCATGTGCACTGCAGGACGAGCAGGTCAACCATCTTGTGATCATCCTGTACTCCGAACAAGGAAAAGGAAAAAGTACCTGGATACGCAGGCTCTTACCTCCCCAGTGGAGGGAGTATTACCGGAACGGAATGGTGAACCCGGACAACAAGGACCACCAGCTGCTGCTCAGCACGCACCTCATCATCAATATGGAAGAATTTGAAGGGGCCAGGATAGGTGATCTGGCCGGATTGAAACGGGTCATCACACAGGAAAGCGTGACGGAGCGGAAAGCATACGACATGCAGGCATACAATTTCATACGGCATGCATCCTTCATTGCCAGTACGAACAATCGCCAATGCCTGCAGGACATAGGCGGAAACCGGCGTTTCCTCCCCTCCTCCATCATTACACTGGATTATCGCACACCGGTCAATTATGAGGGGATATATGCGCAGGCCTACGCGTTGATAAAGGAAGGATACCGGTACTGGTATGAAGGAGAGGAAATAAACGAGCTGAACCGGCACAATGAACTGCACCGCATGAAAGATCCCGTGGAGGAGAACCTGCTCGTATACTTCCGCAAGCCGCAACCGCAGGATTACTGCATAAAATGGATGCCGGCGGCAGCCATACTCAGCAAGATCGCCATTTACGGAAAGATACAGGTGAACAGGCAGACCATACAGACATTGGTAATGTCACTGGAAAAGTACGGTTTCCGGACAAGAAGGAATGAACAGGGAAGTACGGAATATGAAGTGGTGGACATACAAAACGATGAAGTGGACAAGGGATTCAAATAAGTGGAGCCGGGTATTGCCAGAGATAAGTGCATCGCCCGATGCAGATAAGTGAGAAGGCCATCGCAGATATAAGCGTTGGCCGATACAGATAAGTGCGCAAGCCAACGCAGATATAAGCGTTCGGTTTGCGCATTATAGGATTATTCCCCCTGAGATAAAGCTCGCTTACCCCCACTCGATATCGTCAAAAAAAGTTTGAAATCGTAAAATAAAGAATGCCATTTCAGAATTAACATTCTAAATACCAACGCTATACGATTTTTCTTTAAAATTTATTGATTTTAGAATCTATATATGATCGTTTCCCGTTATTTTTGTCTTAGTCCATTTCAGCCTATATAAAAATTGCATTTTCCACATCAAAATGTAACATGAACTGGAAATATTTAACTCGACTGAAATCAAGGAAGGGAACAATATTTAAATCCACTAAAATTAGAATGATATGACACAACAAGAAGACAGAAAATTCAACAGGATTCAGAAGGGGAAATCCTGCGTAGGGTATGCAGAGTTTAAGGACAATTGCTGGAATTTTTCTATAATTTCCACGCACGAGCATTCGGATGTCCTTACCAACGAGTATGTTGCCGGGTTCATACAGGGAGAACTACAGGGCGAGGATATGATACGCGCATCACGCAACAATACTTGGAAGAACTCCTACTTGTGTGACACAAGCCATACATTTCCCCATACGTGCCCTCCGGAACCGAAAGACTTGAAGAAAGCGGAAAATTCGCTGAAAAGCAACTACCTTTTTACTACAAAATGGATAAGAGACAATCGGGAAGAACCGGCTATTGGCAAGTATGTGAAAGCGATAGAAAGGCTATTTTATCGAATGTGGGGTATATACGATGCCTTGTCTTGCGGGTATATACGCTCCATTGACGAAGTGAAGAATGACCTTTTCAATTGGGATACATTCAGTTTAGGCTACGGGGAAGATAAAATATCTTTCGGAGACATCTACTTTATCAATACTCAGATGGACTTGATGGATGCCGTGGCCAACTCACTGGAAAGCACATACGGTTTGCACAAGCCCGACCATTGTTCCGCTTTCGTCAAACGGACAGATGACGGAGACATCGTATGGACGCACAACAGTTGGTGCGGCTACCTGTCGAATTCACACACGATTTCCTACACAATCCGCAATAATGAGGGAGGGATCGACTTTGTGTCACAGAATTCGTATTGTTTCGGGCAAGTAGGCAGCAACATGGATTTTGGATTCAACAAACATGGCATTTGCTTCAATGAAACTACTCACCGTTATTCATACAATCCCATGTCGCAGTCGCAAAAAGAAGAGGCAGTATGGCTGTGTTGGCGTTCTGCTGCTGCCGAAATGTTCGCGACAGACATTGATGATTTCTTCAACTACATAAAAACCAGCAATTCGGGCACCTATCTGAACGGTTATATGGTTATTGATGCCAATACGAAAGAAATGTCATTGATAGAAATGAGTTATAAACGCTTTGCAATGTTAAGGTGCGGAAAGGATAGTTGCTTAACCGGGAAATATGAACCTGAAAATGAATTCGATCCGGATTTGGATTATGATAAGCACCTGATGACTAATGAATATATCTTGGGAGTAAACTATCCGGTATTCAAAAAAGTGGCGTATGACTTAGGCTCCACAGACAACAGGCCACTCAGGCGAGTGCAGTTCTTTGACATGATTGGGAATGTGAACAATGAGGAAGACGCAAAAGCATTGATTACCCACATAGCAGATGATGAGCCACTGTCCATCTATGGACGTTGGGACTTGGGATTTGGAACAACGGAATACCCCAGAACCATTCCTGACGGAGCAGTCGACTCTAAGGCGTTTTCTGCAAACAAGGTTCTTGAATTACTTTCAGGTCTAAAGTACGAACCGTCCGATGAAGGCACGAAAACTTCATTTTGGATGCTGTACGGGGTAGCCTGGTTCAAGGGCAAGCCTTTCGTATGGTCACAGTCACCATGGAAAGAATACAAAGATGATCCGGCGAAAGACTTCGTACCGGATGAACTGACCGGGAAGTGGCATCAAACCAAATTGTTCCTCAAATAAAAGGGAACCGATATAAAGATAAGAGATACTATCAATTGTTGACAATAGTATTTCTTATCTTTTTATTTATCAACGATCTAAGGTCTTCCCAGATACCTGAATATCAATTCCACCTGCATGGAAGTAAATATCTGCTGGCGCTTTTTATAGCCTGTCTGAAGCAAGGCTTCGCTCAGTTGCAGGTTATATCTAAACCATTGTGCCAAGCGGTTCAGGGCAGACACGGGAGAGATATTCGGAGCATAAGCCTCGGCAAGCTCACGTTTGGAGTAAGGGCGTACGGGCCAGGCTTCTTCAGGGGCCTTTTCATTTTCATTACTTGTTTTCATAAGAGTTATTTTATTGATTATCATAGCATAAAGATAAGCATTTTATATTACATATAGCTCACCTTAGGCAAATACTTTTCACTCTTTATCATGCAGTTTCATGAAGGAATAATCTCTTTCATTATTCACCCCTCAGCACATCGTACCTTTGTTTCGTTCACCACGGGAAGCACAGTATTTCACTGAACTTACACGGGTGAAATTCATCCTTCATTTTTTATTTTTAATTCATAATTCACAACTATGGCATTGAATTACAGTATTGCAATGATGGGCAATCCAATGAATCAGGAAGAGGCCAAAAAAGCGTATGCGAAAGCGCAGGTTTCGCAAGAGTTATCACTAAAAGCACTCGCCAAGAGAGTATCATCGCAGACCACCGCCAGCAGGGCGGACGTGACTGCCGTTATCATCGCTACCGTCGAGAATATGATTGACGGCCTGCGGGCAGGAGAACAGGTAGACTTCGGAGACCTGGGAAAATTCCGGTTACAGATAACCAGCCGGGGGGCGGAAACGGCGGAGAAATTCACGGCTGCCAACATTACCGGAGTCAATATTCAGTTTATCCCCGGAGAAGATCTGAAAAACATCTTCAAGCGGTTCTACTGCTCCGACACCGCCCACACCCAGCGGGGCAGCTACGGCCTGGGGCTGTCCATCGCCAAAGAGATCGTGGCCCTGCACCAGGGCTCCCTGCGCATCCTGGACAAGGAGGGCCCCGGCCTTGCCGTCTGCCTGGAGCTGAAGATCGAGGGACCGGGCCATGAGTAACATGGGAAATAACATGGAACATAACACCGCCAAAAAGCGCCGGGCCATCGAGCT
>OGLF01000377.1_pt1 | contig 29321 bp, 25 predicted proteins | sample 1572701 | NCBI WGS metagenome assembly OGLF01 (sample SAMEA2581910, study PRJEB24529) | metagenome | biome: Human gut stool | place: China | collected 2011 | reverse complement strand
AGAGAGGCTCTGTAGCATGTGCAATGCGTATTGTAGGTACTGAGGTTCCTAAGCCAGAGCAGCTTGGAGTGCCACAGTCAGTTATAGATCTTTATGATAAGAAGAGGGGACTTGTGCTTGTCACAGGACCTACTGGAAGTGGTAAGTCAACAACATTAGCTTCGCTTATCGACAGAATAAATGATGAAAGAAATGCACATGTCATAACGTTGGAGGATCCTATAGAGTATCTGCATTCACATAGAAAATCAATGATTAACCAAAGAGAAATCGGTATAGATACACAGTCATATGCTAAAGCACTAAGATCAGCATTAAGAGAAGATCCTGATGTTATTCTTGTTGGGGAGATGAGAGATCTTGAAACTATATCTACAGCTATAACGGCTGCTGAGACAGGACATCTTGTATTTTCAACACTCCATACAATAGGAGCAGCAGCGACAATTGACAGAATAATAGATGTGTTCCCACCACATCAGCAGCAGCAGATAAGAGTACAGCTGGCTACTGTGCTTGAAGCAGTTATATCACAGCAGCTTGTTCCGCTTGAAAGAAAGAAGGGAAGAGTGGCTGCTTTTGAGGTTATGCATGGTACGGTTGCCATAAAGAATCTTATAAGAGAAGGAAAGACACACCAGATAACAGGAATAATCCAGACAAGTAAGAAAAATGGAATGGTAACTATGGATGATGCACTTCTTGAACTGTATGACAAAGGTTATATAAGTGCACAGAATGCAATCAGCTTCTCGCAGGATACATCTTACGTAGAAAAACGAGTAAACATAATATAATGAGCACAAAAGAAAAGTAAGCGGCTGCGAAGCAGACATTTACTTTTCTTGTGCCATTAACGAACGAATAGTCATGCGAAGCAGGACGAAAGAGTGCGAAGCACGTATTCGTGAGTGTAGGAAAGAAAAAGAATAAATAAAAATAATGAGCACAAAAGAAAAGTAAGCGACCGCGAAGCAGACATTTACTTTTCTTGTAATATAAAAAGCAGGTTTCATGTTGGAAACCTGCTTTTATAATACTATAGACAGCTGTCATAGCATATAAATATTCTTATAATCAGATAACTGACAAATATTGATTAAACACGTGAGATATATTCACCTGTTCTTGTATCAATCTTAATTGTATCTCCCTGGTTAACGAATAATGGAACTAAAATCTTAGCACCTGTTTCAAGGATAGCTGGCTTAGTAGCACCAGTAGCTGTATCCCCCTTAACACCTGGTTCAGACTCTGTAATCTGAAGTTCTACAGTGATAGGTGGTTCGATAGAGAATACATTACCATTGTGTGAGCAAAGCTTAACCATTTCGTTTTCCTTAACGAACTTAAGTGAATCGCCAACATTCTCAGCTGATAAAGCAATCTGCTCGAATGTTTCAGTATCCATGAAGTTGTAAAGATCTCCATCAGAGTAAAGATACTGATATTCTCTCTTCTCAATATGAGCAAGATCAAACTTTTCTGTAGGTCTGAAAGACTTTTCTACAACACCACCACTTACGATGTTCTTTAACTTAGTTCTAACGAAAGCAGCACCCTTACCAGGCTTTACATGCTGGAATTCGATAATCTGCCAAATGTTATTATCCATCTGAATTGTTAAACCATTCTTAAAATCTCCTGCGCTTACCATTCTTTGGTATACCTCCTAATTATCATAACTACTTATCATTCTATAATAAAAAGGCGAGTTTGGCAACTGTTTTTTGAGTATATCAGCTCAAAATTATTTAGTTGTGAAGGTAGCACATACTGTGTCGTCAGAGTTTACAGCAGTTATTCCTGATATATCAACATGGTCTGCGTGGCATGCATTGTCTTCGTTATATATGCAGTTATGTGCGGCACATTTTATTGAAAGGTTAAGCTTTGGTGAGCCACAAGAGTTGCTGCTTGAATTATCCTTGTGTTCAAAGCTTGTGCAGCATGTTTCATCACAGGAACGTGCGTTCACTCCTTTGATATCAATACCGCTAAGACAGCAGCATTTGTCTGAGTTGTGGGAACAAGTAGTTGCATTACAGCTTAAGTTAGTCATAAAAAAACCTCCTGTTAATATAATAATACACTCTTTAATAAGAGATGCATTTATTATTATTAACAGGAGGCAGAAAATTATGTCCTATGAATTAAAGATAATTGTTAAAGTTTATTTAATAAGACTAAAATCTATTTTGGATTTTTCGCCACTGTAGTAGCGGAACATAACCTTGGCTATGATTTTCTCTTTTTTAACGAAAGTGTTAACCCAGTATCTGGAATCCTTGGAGTTGTTACGGTTGTCTCCAAGCATAAAATAACAGCCTTCAGGAACAATATAAGTATATGTTTCACCATCATCAAAGATGTAATCCTTGATATAAGGTTCATCAAGCTCATCACCGTTGATATATACTCGTCCACCTTTTATCTGTACAATATCGTTTGGAAGACCGATTATACGTTTGACATAATTCTGGGATTCGTCATCTGGAAACTTGAATATGATTATATCTCCACGTTCAGGCTCTGAGAATTTATATGAAAGCCTGAAACCGAATAATCTGTCGCCTTCCCATATAGTATCACGCATGGAACCAGATGGAACCTCAGCGTTGATTATTATGAAATTCGTAAATATAAGAGCAAATATAGCAGCAAAGGCTACTATTTTAAAGAAACTAAAGGCTTCTGACAAAATAAAGCTTACAAGTCCCTGTGAATTATTTTTCTGGTTGGAAGCTTTTGAATCATATTTGTTATAATTACGATTGATGGAATAATCATCATCTGAATCGTTGTAAGAATCAGCATATTCATCATCGCTATCATAATACTCATCATCACTACCATCACTATCATCATAGTTATCATCTTCAAAATCTATAAAACCATAATCTTCATCATCATCTTCTGGTGTAAAATAATTATTATTGTTTGACATATATTTCCCCATTCTGGTGCGTAGTAAAAAGTCATATGAATTTCATTAAAATAACCCCACCTTGCTTGAAACAGATGGGGTTATCTGAAATACTAAGCACAATTTAATATATGCTTATATAATATGTTATATTAAGTTATTTTGCAAGTAATTCCATAATCTTATTACTTCTTTGTATAAATGCAGTCATCTGTGCAGGAGCAAGAGGTGCATGGCTTATAAGAGCAAGATCATATAACTGTTGGCAGATGATGTCAGTATTTTCACCATCCTTGTGCTCTACGATGTATTTTACAAGCTCATTGTTGGCGTTAAGAACAAGTGTCTGTCCGTTTGAACCAAACATAGCTGGATCCATACCAGACATACCATACATTTTCATCATATCCTGCATACGTCTGTCCTGTTCAGAAAGAGTAATCATAGAAGATACAGATGCATCCTTAAGTTTTTCAACCTTAATATTTATATTATCGTTATTAAGAGCCTTCTTGAAAGCAGCAGTAAGAGCTTCTGTAGTATCCTTTAACTCATCTTCGTTAGTTTCTTCTTTGAATATATCTGAAAGATCTGTATCAATTCTTGCAAACTTAAGACCTTCATTCTTACCTTCAAGATGAGTGATAAATGGCTGGTCAATATTATGAGTAAGAATGATAGAATCCATATTTTCTTTCTTAAACATATTGATATACTGGCTCTGTTCCTTTTCATCAGTTACATAGAATACTGTATTTTCATGTTTTTCTTTGTTAGCTTCAAGATAATCCTTAAGAGTTACATACTTACCTTCAAGATTCTTAAAGATAATATAATCATTCATCTTCTCAGCGAACTTTTCATCCTTTAAGCAGCCAAACTTGATAAATGGATTGATATCATCCCAGTACTTTTCATAGTTTTCACGGTCTGTTTTGCACATACCAGTAAGCTTGTCAGCAACCTTTTTAGTGATGTAATCAGATATCTTCTTAACAAAACCATCATTCTGAAGAGCAGAACGCGAAACATTAAGAGGAAGGTCTGGACAGTCAATAACACCCTTTAATAAAAGAAGGAATTCCGGAATAACTTCTTTGATGTTATCAGCAACGAATACCTGATTATTATAAAGTTTTATAGTTCCTTCAATAGATTCATACTCAGTATTAATCTTAGGGAAGTAGAGTATACCTTTTAAGTTGAAAGGATAGTCCATGTTAAGGTGGATCCAGAATAAAGGTTCCTTATAATCATTAAATACCTTGCGGTAGAATTCCTTGTATTCATCAGCTGTGCATTCATTAGGATGCTTTGTCCAGAGAGGATGTATATCATTGAGTGCAACTGGTCTTTTTACAATCTTAGCCATCTTTTTGGCTGGAACCTTTTCAACTGTTTCCTTAGTTCCATCTTCTTTTTCAACCTCTTCAGTAACAGCATCTTTAATAAATGTGTCAAGGACAGTATCCTTTTCTGTAACCTCATCTTCAGGGATTTCCTCTGTTAACTGACCAGCATCTTCGTTAGTTAAGAAGATTGGTATAGGCATAAATGAACAGTACTTTTCTACAACTTCACGAGCCTTGTATTCATTGGCAAATTCATAGCTGTCTTCATTAAGGTAAAGAGTGATAGTAGTACCAGGTGCTGTGGCTGTACCATCAGCCATATCATATTCTGTACCACCGTCACATTCCCAGTGAACAGCCTTAGAACCTTCCTTGAAAGAAAGAGTATCAATAGTAACCTTATCAGCTACCATAAATGCTGAATAAAAACCGAGTCCGAAGTGGCCTATAATCTGGTCGTCATTAGCCTTATCCTTGTACTTTTCAAGAAAAGCTTCAGCACCAGAGAAAGCTATCTGGTTGATATACTGTTCAACTTCATCAGAAGTCATACCTATACCATTATCAATAATCTTAATCGTCTTGTTATTAGCGCTTACTTTAACATCTATCTTATATTCAATATCCTCAGGTGCTTCATATTCACCAATCATATCAAGCTTCTTTAACTTAGTGATGGCATCGCAGCCGTTAGATATAAGTTCTCTGTAAAAAATGTCGTGATCAGAATACATCCACTTTTTGATAATAGGGAAAATATTATCACTGTTAATTGATAAACTACCATGTGTATTAGCCATAATTAAATTCTCCAATCTGCGTAATATACGCCTAAATCTGATATTTATATACTACGGTTTATATTAGTATCAAAGTCTGGGGCTTTTGACCCAGACATCATCATATATGCCCGCAGCAGTTTTATTGCATAAAAGCAATTTCATAATATGTAGTTTAATATTCTGTTAAAAGGAAGTCAAGAAGAAATTAGCACTCAAAACTGGTGAGTGCTAATAAAAGAGCCGCAAACCCAGTAAAATAAAGGGTTCCGGAAAATATTAAATTAATATAAAAAGTTATGAATACAGCTTTGCATAGAAGCTTTTTCATAGAAGAATGGGTTTATATTGTTTCTTCAAAATCAAGTCCGTTATCAATAAGGAAATTTCTTATGTATGAATCAAAAGAAGAGTCAAGTGTTTTGTCAAGGCTGAAGATATTTAAAGATGTTCCTGTAATGATATCTGCATGCCCATCCTGATATTTTATATTGATAAAAAGTCCATTGATGTTATCATATGAAAGTAAAGCCTCTGAATCATTAAGAAGCTTTACAGTAGCACTGGATGACAAAAGCATTACTATTTTCATAGATGATGGAACTTTGCTGCCCTTAATAAGACTAAAGCAGTATGGCTTTTGTACGAGCCAGGAGGTGTATTTTTTTTCATCTTCATCAAGTTCTGCCCATTCCTCATCTGAGTAGAAGGAATGGTTAATCTTCCCTTCAATAGAATGCAGACAGGAAGTGTTGATAGAAGCTTCTGATAACAGGAAGTTATCAAAGGTATCCTTAACAAGAAGATGTGACATAAATTTTCTGGTATCTTTAATTCTAAGTGAAATCATGTAATAATCTCCAATCTGTATTTTTGCCCCAGTTAATTATACTATGCTTTCTTAAGTATTTCACTAATATTTTATTGAAAAGTCATGAGCGAAAATGTCACCAGGTTTTTTCAAGCACATCGACAAGCTTAAATAGCAGGGTGGATATAATACATAGTATAACAATACTCATAGAAACATAAGTCATCTTAAATACCTGTGAGCCATATATTATAAGATATCCAAGACCATGGCTGGCAGCAAGGAATTCACCTATGATAACACCTACAAGACAAAGTCCGATATTGACCTTTGTATTACTTATTATGATTTTTTTAGAGCCGGGAAGTATCAGCTTAGTAAGGATATCTTTTTTGGTGCCGCCAAGTGTCTTTATGAGTATAATCTTTTCTTTATCTGTTTCAAGAAAACCTGTATATATGTTGATGATCATTCCAAATATCGCAACAGATATCGCAGTGATTATAATAGCTTTCATGTTATTTCCAAGCCATACAATAATCATTGGGGCCAGTGCTGACTTAGGAAGACTGTTAAGTACAATAAGGTATGGTTCAAGACAATCAGAAAGACCGCGCCATAACCATAGTATGATGGCAGTTCCAAGTCCCAAAACTATTATAAGAAAAAAAGAGAGAAAAGTTTCAAAAAGAGTTACAAATATATGCATGAATATACTGCCATCTTTAGCCATATATATAAATGTGTTAAGAATTCTTGATGGTGAACTGAAAATAAATGGATTAATTACGCCGGTTGCTGCAGATATTTCCCAAAGTGCAATAAAACCTGCAAGAATAAATAAACGTAAAAAAGTTATAATTGCATGATAATGTTTTTGTTGTCTTATATAGGTCTGCCGTTGCAGACTAAGATTATTAAAAGAAGTTTTTTTAGTCATTGGATTTCCTCCCATATATCATTAAAATAGCCTGCGAATTCAGGAGCCTGGCGGGATGTAAAAGGTGTCCTGTCAGGTATGGAAAAATGTATATCTATGATTTTTTTGATTGTTGCAGGACGCTGTGAAAGAATAACAACCTGATCGCCCATAGATATAGCCTCAGATATATCATGGGTTACAAGCAATGCTGTTTTTTTCTGTTCTTTAATAATACTTCCGATATCATCTGAAACCTCTAAACGTGTCTGATAATCAAGTGCTGAGAAAGGCTCATCAAGAAGAAGGATATCTGGATTCAGTGCAAGCGTTCTTATAAGGGCAGCACGCTGGCGCATACCTCCGGATAATTCGCCCGGGTGAACATTCCTGAACTGATATAGACCATATTCTTTTAGCATATTGTCGATATCAGCAAGATGTTTTTCATCCTTTAAGTGGTTGATTTCAAGTCCAAGAGTTACGTTGGCATATACAGTTCTCCATTCAAAAAGAGTATCCTTTTGTGGCATGAAACCTATATGCTTTATATAAGAATCGTCTTTGTTATACGCTGATGATACTATTTCGCCTTTATCCGGTTTTAGTAAACCACATATTATAGAAAGAAGGGTTGATTTACCACAGCCTGAAGGACCAACAATAGATACGAAAGAGCCGGGTGCAATATCCAGGCAGATATCGGTAAGTGCAGGTATTTCAGCTTTAGGTGTATTATAAGAGTAAGATATATGTTTTAGCGAAAGAAGAGGTGCGGTTTTATTATTTTGTGTAGAAACGTTTTCATAAATATCCAAGATTGCCTCCGACATATAATATATTACTATAATTTATGCATACGTTGGCAGAATTGTTACAGTTAAAGAGCAGGGCAGATTTTTTAAACTGTATTGCAAATAAACAGATTAAGGATATAATGTAAGGAGCAGGTAATTCTGCAGGATACGGATCTGCATGAAAAACAGGCAAAAAGGAAAATATATTATTTAGGGAAAATACATTATTTAATGAGGAAGTTGTATGACAAAGTTAGAAGAAATATTATCATATATAAAAGGTAAAAGTGTATATGTACAGATGCATAATTTTCCAGATCCAGATGCTATAGCAAGCGCGTATGGCATGAAGAAGCTTCTTGAGGCTGAAGGAATCAGTGCTGAGATAGTATATAAGGGTAATATAGAAAAAACAGTTACATCTAAGATGGTATCTCTTCTTAATATAGATATATTGGAGATTAATTGCGCAGAGGAGCTTGATGCTGAACGGGAAGTCATTATAGTTGATGCACAGAAGGGAAACGCTAATATAGTTGACGCACATTCAGATAAAACAATATGCATAGATCATCATCCCATATATAATTCAAACAAGTATGTATTTTCAGATATAAGACCAGATGTTGGAGCCTGTGCATCAATAATAGCTTCCTATTATATGGAAAATAATATAAATATAGATGTTCATATGGCTACGGCGCTTCTATATGGAATCAAGGTTGATACAGCTGATATGAAAAGAGGAGTGACACAGCTTGATCTTGATATGTTTTATAGTCTATATAATATGGCCGACCATAAAGTACTTAATAAGCTTGATACGAGTGTAAGACAGTATGATGATCTTAAGGCATATGCATATGCTATAGCCAATCTTGATGTAAAAAAAGATGCCTGTTTTGCAAGTACAGGAGATAATTGCCAGGAATCACTCATAGCATCTATATGTGATTTTATAATGTCGCTGGATGGTATAGATTTTGCTGTAACATACTCAGCTAAAAAAGAAGGTGTTAAGCTGTCTATAAGAAGCAGTGGTGTGTATGATGCGGGACGTATATCTAATAATGCACTTAAAAGCATAGGCAATGGTGGCGGACATGAACATATGGCTGGTGGCTTTATTAGTTATTCCAGTCTTGATAACAGGGATGCATCATATATAAGAAAAGTTATAGAGGATAAGTTTTTAGAAGAATTAAAAGGATAGATTAAAAGATCCGGTTAATATTGTGAAGGGTTCAAGGCCGTTTTCCTGCTTAAGAGCTGTCTTATGCAGGCATAGACCTTTTGCCCCTGTAATCATGCTATGTGGAAATATATTTTTTCATATTTTTTAATGCACATTTTTCCAGACGGCTTACTTGTGCCTGTGATATGCCGATTTCAGATGCGATTTCCATCTGTGTTTTGTATTCATAGAACCGCATTTTTATAATCTGTTGTTCCCGGCTGTCAAGCTTTCTATATGCATCGTTTAGTGCAAGATGTGTAACCCAGCTGTCTTCGCCATCTTTAGAATCTTTTAGCTGGTCTATTACGTAGAGAGTATCCTGTCCTTCGTTAAAAACCGGTTCATATAAAGATACGGTTGGAGAAACTGCTTCAAGTGCTATGACTATGTCCTCCTTAGATACACCTATTTCACCAGCGATTTCGGATATGGTTGGTTCATGTTGATTTTTCTTTAATAACTGTTCTTTAGTGTATATAGCTTTATATGCCATATCTTTAAGACTGCGGCTTACACGGATGGCACTGTTATCACGAAGATATCTTTTTATTTCACCTATGATCATTGGAACTGCATAAGTTGAAAACTGTACACCCTGTCCTAAGTCGAAATTATCTATGGCTTTTATTAATCCAATACATCCAATCTGGAATAAGTCATCCATATTTTCGTTACTGTTAGAGAATCTTCCAACAATGCTTAGGACAAGCCGGAGATTACCTTTGATGAAAGCTTCACGTGCGCTGTTGTCGCCTGCCTTGATTTTTGTAAGGAGTTCTTTTTTATCTTTTGCACTAAGCAGCGGCAAATCCTTAGTATTTACACCACATATGGTAACTCTTACACCTGCCATGAATATTCCTCCTAAAGAATTTGCGAACATTTAGCTTTAGTTACATGAGTATCCTGGTTAATCGTGATGCTTTGTTCGCCTATAGTTAAATCATTGCCAGCAAAAGAAATTTTATACGATATGTTTCATAAATGTTTGCTGCCTTCATATAAATGCCTATTAGTGAATGTTTATTGAATAATAGTTTTGTCAATCTTTATTGGATAATAGTTTTTGACAGAATCATTGCTCTGGGATATAATTATTTTAACTATATATTTACATGGAACGATGATTAAATATAAGATAAAAGCTGCTTGGGAGGTTTAACTGCTATGAAGTGTCCTTATTGTGGAAAAGAGAATACAAGAGTTATTGATTCAAGACCTACAGATGATAGTTCAATCAGAAGAAGGAGACAGTGTGATGAATGTGGTAAAAGATTTACTACATATGAAAAGATTGAAACATTGCCTCTTATTGTAGTTAAGAAAGACAATAACAGAGAACCTTATGACAGAGAAAAAATCATTGCAGGTATTGTAAGATCGTGCCACAAAAGGCCTGTATCTATGGCACAGGTGAATGAAATGGTAGATGACATTGAAAGCCAGATATTCAATATGGGGGAAAAAGAAGTGCCAACAACCACGATAGGGGCTATAGTTATGGACAAGCTTAAGAATGTTGATGAAGTGGCATATGTAAGATTTGCTTCTGTGTACAGAGAGTTTAAGGATGTTAATACATTTATGGATGAAATAAAGAAAATCCTTAACAATTAATAAAAAAGCTGAGTGAAAATGAGGATTGATATGTTAGAAAGATTTTACCCTGATATGTATATAGCTTCTGCATATGATATAGATTATAAGGGATTATACGATAAGGGATACAGAGGGATTATATTTGATGTTGATAATACACTTGTAGAACATGGTGCACCTGTAACTAAAAGAGCGAAGGAACTTTTTGAAGAGTTAAGGAATATAGGATACGACACATGTATCATATCAAACAACAAAGAATATCGTGTTAAGCCGCTTGCAGATGAAGTTGCTTCAAAGTATGTAAGTAAAGCAGATAAGCCATCACCTAAGAATTATATAAAGGCTATGGAGTATATGCATACAGATAAAGATACTACGTATTTTGTTGGCGACCAGCTTTTTACAGATGTATGGGGAGCTAACAGGGCAGGCATAATGTCGATACTTGTAAAGCCCATAGATAAGCATGAGGAGATTCAGATTATACTGAAACGCAGGCTTGAATGGATAGTTCTTTTCTTTTATAAAAGAAGATTACATAAGCTTAATAAAAAGACATATAGATAGAAGATATTTATTTTCAATAAAAAGATTAGAGGCAGTATAGTAATGAATATTAAAGGAACAACAAGAGTATGTGGTCTTATAGGTAATCCTGTGGGCCATTCCATATCACCAGTTATACATAATACGCTGGCGGATATTACCAAAACCAATATGGTATATACAACTTTTAAGGTTGAAAAGGGAAGTGTTGCAAAGGCTGTTGACGGCGCATATGCACTTGATATACTTGGTCTTAATGTAACAGTACCACATAAGCAGGAAGTGATTGATGTGCTTGTGGATATAGACCCACTTGCACGTGCCATAGGTGCAGTTAATACACTTGTAAGGACAACTGGTGGATATAAAGGGTATAACACAGATATACTTGGGCTTAAAAGAGAGCTTGAAGAGGAAGGTATAGAACTTAAAGAAAATAACTGCATAATACTTGGAGCTGGTGGCGCAGCAAGGGCAATAGCATTTCTTTGTGCACAAAGTGGTGCTGATAAAGTATATATGTTAAACAGGACTGTTGAAAAGGCAGAGGATATTGCTGATGCGGTCAATGTATACTTTAACAGGGAATGTGTTGTGCCAATGCACATGGATGATTATAAGTCACTTAAAGAAAGCGGTTATATCGTTATACAGACAACAAGTGTAGGGCTATATCCTAATGTGAATGATACAGTTATAGAAGATAAAGAGTTCTATAAAAAGATAAAGGCAGGAGTAGATATAATCTATAACCCATCTACAACGAAATTCATGGAATTATGTATGGAAGCAGGAAAACCGGCATTTAACGGTCTTAAGATGCTTTTGTATCAGGGAGTAGCAGCGTATGAGCTATGGAACAATACGAAAATATCAAAGGAAGAAGCTGATATAGTATACAACAAAATGAAAGAGGAACTTGGAATTGAATGATAATATTGTTCTTATAGGATTTATGGGAAGCGGTAAAACTACTTTCGGGAAGTGGATATCAAGAAAATATGGATATTCATTCTGTGATACAGATGAGTATATAGAAAAGAAAGAAAAAACAACGATTAATGATATATTTGCATCAAAAGGGGAGGCAGCATTCAGGGATATGGAAACAGAAACTGTAAAGGAATTCGCTGATTCCCTGAAAAAATGTGTTGTTTCGGTAGGCGGTGGTCTTCCGGTGCGAAAGGAAAATAGAGAAATCTTAAAGAATATCGGAACTGTTGTATACCTTAAGGCATCAGAGGAGGAGCTGTGTAAAAGGCTTAGCAGAGATAATACAAGGCCGCTTCTTAAAGGTGGTAATCTTAAGGAAAAAATACATACGCTTATGCAGCAAAGAGAAGACATATATATGGATGCCGCAGATGTAGTGATTAATACAGAAAATGTTTCTTTTGGACATATGTATGAAGAGATCATGTCACAAAAAATGCGATAATACGCAGTGCATACAGCGCTTTTTTAGGGCTTTATCACAAGATTAATGAGTTATAAGGAGAACATTAAAATGAAAATTTTAGTTATGAATGGTCCTAATATTAATTTTCTTGGAATAAGGGAAAAAGGAATATATGGAACAGATAATTATGAAACACTGGTAAACATGATTGAGAATAAAGCAAAGGAGCTTGGGGTAGAAGTCGAAGTATTCCAGAGTAATCATGAGGGAGCTGTTATAGATAAGATTCAGGAAGCTTATTATACGGATGTTGACGGAATAGTTATCAACCCGGGAGCATTTACCCATTATAGTTATGCAGTAAGGGATGCACTTGCATCAGTAGCTTCTATTCCTAAGATAGAGGTGCACATATCTAATGTACATACAAGAGAAGAGTTCAGACATACATCTGTTACTGTTCCTGTATGCAATGGACAGGTTGTAGGACTTGGACTTAAAGGGTATTTATATGCTATGGAAACTGTTGTGGATATGGTTAAGTGCAAAGCAAAAGAGTGATGCTGATACAGTTTTTGATGCGAACAGCAAAATATTTAATAAAGATATTTGATTAAAGAATGGTTATAATCATACAAAGCTGATAGGTTTATTATGCTTTGTATGATTTTTTTGCTTTATCAGAAATACCGGTTTCTAATTAAATTCAAATTTATATTCAAAATTCATATTCAAAATGGCAAAAAATGTCGAAAATAATTATTTTAATTGCAAATGTCATGTGAGGGATATATAATTTAATAAATATTTAATAAAAGGACTTATATGTTTATGTATATAAATAGTGTTAAAAAAATTGCAGCATACATTATATCTGCAATAATAAGCATTGTGTCATGCGTATCATATTATGATTGTGTGGCAGCAGCAGATTATAATCTGGTTCTTAGTCTTGAATCAGATTATAACAAGAAAAGTTCTGAGCTTGAAGTAAAGGTTGTTATAAGGGATAATCCGGGAATAGCGGCATTAGTTTTTCAACTGTATTATGATGACAGCAGGGTTGAACTTATAAGTGCTGATACAGGTGATATTATGAAAAATGCCATAGTGAATGACCAGTTGTCTGATAGCGTAGCTTTTTCGTATGCAAGAGCTGCTGAAACAACAGATACAGGAGTTATATTAAAAGCAAGGTTTAAATGCAATAAGGATACAGCACAGAATGCTGTGCTGGCATCTATTAAGAATGCCCAGGCAAGTGATTTTAATGAGCAGGATGTAAAAGTATCAGTAAATGGCACTGATGTTGTGATTCTGACACAAAAGGATACTATAGTAAAGAATGATGACAAACAACAGGAAACATTACCTGAATATATAGAAGAACCTTCAGTGCAGCATGTTACACCGTATATGATAATAACAGGTGGAGCTGATGGATTGCCAAAGCATGTTATAACAGATGGAAATACTATACGTGATGATATGGAGACTGCATCAGATAATGAAAAAGAGAGCACAATGACAACTGATACAACAGAAAAAAGCAGCAGGTCAGCTATAGATACAACAGATAAAAGTGTATCAGGTACAGGTGATAACCAGTTAAATCCAGTATCACATAACAATCATAAAGGAGTAATAATTATTATTGTTGTTTTAGCATTAGTTATTATAGTGGTTGGCGTGATATTGTATTTAAATAAATCAAAAATAAAAATAAGGAGGAAAAAGGATGAAGAATAAACACTCTAGAATCTGGGCAGCCGTTTTTATGAGCATTCTTATTGCAGTATCAACAGTATTAACTGCAGTTGGTCATATTGACAAGGCTCAGGCGGCTGAAAAAGCAGTGCTTCAGGTAAGCACAGTATCAGGTCATAGGGGAGATGAGGTTAGTGTTACTGTGTCATTAACTTCCAATCCAGGTATTGCAGGTTTAGTGTTCAGTCTCACTTTCGACAATAAAGTTCTTAAACTTGTTGATGTTAAAGAACCTGCTACTACAGATGATGAATTTATATTTTATGAGCCTATTATAAAAAATGATGCTATAAATGATACAAGCATCAATTATATTGGTTATGCTTTTGCATCTGGCAAATCAAATATTACAAAGACAGGTATCGTGTATACAGCCACATTTAAAATATTAGATGAAGCTGCTATAGGAACAACACAGTTGAATATTGCAGGCAGAAATGGACAGGATACAGCTGATGTATCTAATATTGATGAAAAAGCAGTTCCAATAGAGGTTACAGCTGGTAGTGTTACTGTAACATGTGAACATAAACATACAGAAACTGTGAAAACAGCTGCAACATGTACTGAAGATGGTTTGGAAGTAGTTACATGTAAGGATTGCAAAGAAGTAATCATCAGTACAGTTCTTAAGAGTACAGGACATAAGTATGGTGACTGGATTGTAGATAAAGCTGTTACATGTACAGAGGATGGAGAAGAATACCGCGAGTGTTCTGTATGCCATAACAAAATAACACAGAAGATAGAACACAAGGGCCATGTAGCAGGAACACCTGAGGTTACTAAAGAGCCAACATGTACTGAAGAAGGAACACGTATTACAAAGTGTACTGTATGTAGCGAGGTACTTAAGACAGAAACTTTAGCTAAAAAAGAGCATAGCTGGGGAGAATGGAAGACTATAGTTGAACCAACATGCCAGAAAGATGGAAAGAAAGAATCAGCTTGTAGTGTGTGTGGTGAAACAAAGTCTGAAGTGATACCAAAGAGTGAAGAATATCACAAATACACAGATTATACAGTTACTAAACAAGCTACATGTAAGGAAGAGGGAACTCTTACAGCATATTGTACAATATGTCATAAGCTTATAACAAAGTCCATACCTAAGACGGATAAACATGTGGCAGGAACTCCTACTGTAGAAAAGGAAGCAACATGTACAGAAGCAGGTAAGAAGGTAACAAGATGTACAGTATGTGGAGCAGTTCTTGAAGAAGAGGTTATTCCAGCAACAGGACACACATATGATGCCGGAGTAGTTACTAAAGAAGCAACATGTACAGAAGCCGGAGTAAAGACATACACATGTACAAAGTGTCATGATACAAAGACAGAAGCTATAGAAGCAACAGGACATGCATGGGATGAAGGAAAAGTAACAACAGAACCAACATGTACTAAAGCCGGAGTGAAGACATACACATGTGCAAACTGTGGTGAAACAAAAACAGAAGCTATAGAAGCATTAGGCCATAAGATGGGAGCATATCATGTTACTAAAGAAGCAACATGTACAGAAGAAGGTGTAGAAACATCAGAATGTGAAAGATGTGACCATAAAGAAACAAAGGCGATAGCTAAAAAGGCACATACTCCAGGAGAGGCTAAGGTAGAAAAAGAGCCTACATGTACTAAAGCAGGTAAGAGTGTTGTAAGATGTACAGTATGTGAAACGATTCTTAGTGAGAAAACTATAGAAGCATTTGGACATGATTATGGTGAAGCTAAGATAACAACAGAACCAACATGTACTAAAGATGGTGTTAAGTCATATATCTGTAAAAGATGTGGTGATGTTAAGACAGAAGTTTTACCAGCAACAGGACACACATATGATGAAGGTAAGATAACTAAAGAGCCTACAGAAACAGAGGAAGGCATGCTTGTAAGAACATGTACAAGATGTGGCGAAACTGAAACTATAGCACTTCCAAAGCTTGATAAGAACAAAGTTAAGCTTGAAACATCAGAAGGCAGTGAGTTTACTGGTGTTATAACAGCAGGAAAAGACAATAATGTTATATTATCAGTTATTGGTATGAATTATGCCGTTCCTAATGGTGGAGATGTAAGATATGTACCAGTAAGATGGAGCTTTGCAGCAGCAAATCAGGAGATTAAGTGGAATAATATTACAGATAGTAATTATAGTATAAGCTTAAATTCTGCAGAAGCTGGTGATTATAAGCTTGTAGTTGAATACAAGAGAGAAATGTATAAGACACTGGCAGATGGAACAAAGGGATGGGTTGCATCTGATTCTGCATTAGCAGCTTCAACTTATGTTGCTGAGACAACATTAAAGGTGGAAGAAAAACAGTCATCTGATGACACTAAGGAAGATGTTAAGCCAGAGGATACAACAAAGGATGATAACAATAATAATGATAGTGAAGTAACAGAAGGTGTTAAAACTGGTGATATGTCAGTTAACATTGCAGTACTTATGATGATGCTTATGCTTATGTCAGGTACAGCTGTTATATACACTGGAAAGTCAGGAAAGGCTAGATAACAGCTTACATAGCAGACAGGAGGCAATTTTATGATGAATAAAACTTCTAAAGCATTAAAAAAACTGTTATGTGCGGCACTTATTACAGGTATTGTGCTTACAGGGTTTCCAGCAACCCTGTGGCATAGTGCCTATGGTAATATAACACATGCAGAAGCAGCAGAAACAACAGAAGAACAGTGGAAAACAGATATAAAGAATGCCCTGGATAAAGTAACAGAGTTTGATGATGATAAATATGCAGGTAAAAGCATATATCTTGTGGACTTAAGTAAATACAACATACCAAAGGCTGATATAGATATTGTTAATAAATACCTGACAGGACTTAAAGATACAGCTGATTATTACTGGGTTAATAATATAATGGCTGATCCTTATGGCACAGCTTATGTAAAGTATGTGTTTTACAGTGTTAAATCGGAATATATAGATTCGGCTTCAAAGAATATTGATAAAGCAAAAGCAAAAACAGACTATGAAACCTTCCATAAAAGACTTGAGAATGGTGAGCAGTTTGTCATGGTGAAAGAAAGAGTTCAGGCAGCTATAGATAATAAACTTCATATAGAATACTATCAGAATGAAAAGGCATATTACTGGACAGGCTTTTATGTAACAGACCTTAGTATTCCATACAGTAAGATGGGAGAACTGCTTGAGTATCTTAATGGTACAGTAATTAATGATGAGAGCTGTTCATGGTGTACATATACTTTACAATATGATACTAATATGCAGTATATTACATATGTACAGTTAGATGCTAATGAGGCAGTTGTTGATAAGAATTCTATTGAAACAAATGAAACAACAGGTGTTCCTGTCAGAGCAAAGATAGATAAGGCAAAGGTTACGTCTGTTTATAAGGATATAAAGAACAGAATATCTTCGCTTACATATGCAATAACAGACGATATGAGTGATGTTGAAAAGGTCCTTTTAGTGCATGACTGGATAGCAAGAGAGCTGGATTATGATTATGACAATTATCAGAAAAATTCAATACCTGACACAAGCTATTTGGCATATGGAGCACTTACAACAAGTAAAGCAGTGTGCAGTGGATATGCAAGGCTTGCTAATATCCTTCTTAACGGAATAGGTATAAGAACACAGTCTATAACCTCTTCAGCTATGAATCATGAGTGGAATGCAGTATATCTTAATGGACATTATTATCATATGGATATAACATGGGATGACTGGGGTAAAGATGAAAATAATGAAGGAACTGTATATCATGAGTATTTTCTTTACAATGATACTGATTTTAAAAATGTGGGAGATACCAAGCATCATGACTGGATAGGTGTTGTATGTGATGGAACTGACAGCTTTGCTGATATGATATTCAGAAATAAGAATAGCTATATTAACACTATTGCATACAGCTATTATAACGGTTACTGGTACTACATCAATAAAGGGAGCTTGTATAAGTCACATATAGACGGAAGTTCTTTAAGCGTGGTTGAAGATACTGTAAAAGTAACAGATATGTTTGTATATGGCAATAATATATATTACGCAACACATAGCAGTGAAGCTGACAGTGATGTTTCTTCAGCTTTCTCAACAAGAGTATGGAAAGTAAATGCTGATAATGGAACAAAGTCATTATATCTGAACCTGTCTGATAACGCAGATTATCAGGATGGCGTTCAGGAAATGTGTATAAAGAATGGCGTTCTTAAGATAGATGGAAATACGTCATCTGTTAAAAAAGAATTAGTTCTTGTTGAAGAAAGTATAAAATATGGCGATATTAATGGTAACGGTAAGATAGACAGTGCCGATGCAGTCGCTATAAAGAAGTATCTTGCGGGATACAGTGATACTATAAATAAAAAAGCAGCAGATGTGACAGGAGATGGTAAGATAGATGTTAATGATGCAATAAGATTATTAAAATATCTTGCAGGATATGATGTTACACTTGGTGCAGCATAGTGTTAATCAGGCTGTGATTCTGGCATAAGTCAGAATCATGGCCTTTTTTATGCATGTCTTGGATTTTAAACTTTTGTTAAAGAAGATTATCATGGATGATTACTAAGAATGTGATTGTTATTGGTAAAAAAAGGGTGTATAATGTAGCAACGAATAACAATTAGGAGAAAGAAATATGAATAAGCAGGAAGCAATAAGTATTTTAAAGGAGCATAATCAGGAGCATGTTGTTAAAAGATTAGAGGCATTAGGAGATGATGCAGCTAAAAAGCTTATATCACAGGTTGCCATGATTGACTGGAAGGTAGTAGAGAGCATTAAGGATAAGGCAGAGGATAAAGGAGAGGCTAAGAAGATTGAGCCATTAGCTGCAGTAGAGATTAACGATATAAAGAAAAACAAGGAAAAGTATACTGCAAAAGGTGTAGAGGCTATAAAAAACGGCAAGGTAGCAGCAGTGCTTCTTGCAGGTGGACAGGGAACAAGATTAGGACTTGATAAGCCTAAGGGAACTCTTAATGTTGGGGTTAATAAGGATTTATTCCTTTTTGGACAGCTCATACATAATCTTATGGATGTTGTTAACCAGACAGGAGCATGGGTTCCTCTTTATATCATGACAAGTGATAAAAACAATAAAGATACAGTAGAGTTCTTTGAAGAACATAATTATTTTGGATATGATAAGGATTATGTTAAATTCTTCATACAGAGCATGGTTCCATCAGTTGATTACAACGGAAAGCTATATATGGAGAGCACAGACAGTCTTGCTATGTCGCCAAATGGTAACGGAGGCTGGTTCTTATCATTAATAGCAGCTGGACTTGACAAGGATATGCAGGATAAGGGTGTTGAATACGTTAACGTATTTGCAGTTGATAATATACTACAAAGAATAGCTGATCCAGCCTTTATAGGAGCAACTATACTTGCAGGAGCTGAGTGTGGTTCAAAGGTAGTAAGAAAATGTGAGCCGGCAGAAAAGGTTGGTGTTATGTGCAGGGTAAACGGACATCCATCTATCATCGAGTATTATGAGATGTCAGAAGAGCTTGCCAGCTTAAGAAGAGAAGATGGAGAGCTTACTTATGGCTTTGGTGTTATTCTTAACTATCTTTTCAGCTTTAAGAAGCTTGTAGAGATATCTAACAGGAATCTTCCTTTACATATAGTAGAGAAGAAGATTCCGTATATAGATGAGAACGATAACTATATCAAGCCAGAAACTCCTAACGGATATAAGTTTGAAACACTTGTACTTGATATGGTAGAGATGATGGATGACTGTGTACCATATGAGGTTGAAAGAAGCTATGAATTCGCACCTATAAAGAACAAGACTGGAAAGGACTCGCTGGAAAGTGCAAGGGAACTTCTTAAGGTTAATGGAATTGAATTCTAAGAGTGTAAAGATTAGTTGAATTATAGTATATGGAGGAAAATATGGTTGTTTTATTAGCAGGCGGAGCCGGATATATTGGCTCACATACAGCAGTAGAGCTTATTAATGCAGGTCATGAAGTTGTCATCGTAGATGACTATAGTAACAGCTGTCCTGAATCTATAAAGAGAGTTGAAGAAATAACAGGAAAAAGCATAGTATCTTATGAAGCAGATGTTAAGGATAAAGCTGCACTCCGTAAGATATTTGCAGAGAATGATATAGACTGCGTGATACATTTCGCAGGACTTAAGGCAGTTGGAGAGTCTACAAGACTTCCAGCAAAGTATTATCGTAACAACATTGATACTACTCTTTCACTTATAGAGTGTATGAAAGAAGCTGGTGTTACAAAGATAGTATTCTCGTCTTCTGCAACAGTATATGGTGACCAGAAGCCACCTTATGTAGAAACTATGCCTAAGGGAGAATGTTCTAATCCATATGGCTGGACAAAGTCTATGATGGAGCAGATACTTACAGACTGTGCCAAGGCAGATCCAGAGCTCACAGTTGTATTGTTACGTTACTTTAACCCAATCGGAGCACATTCATCTGGCAAGATTGGTGAAGACCCACAGGGTATTCCTAACAATCTTATGCCATATGTATCACAGGTTGCAGCAGGAGTAAGAGAGCAGCTTACTATATTCGGAGGGGATTATCCTACACCGGATGGAACATGCAGAAGGGACTATATACATGTTGTTGATTTAGCATGTGGTCATGTTAAGGCAGTTGAATATGCAGATTCACATAAAGGGGTTGAGATATTTAACTTAGGAACAGGAACACCATATAGTGTACTTGAGATAGTGCATGCTTTTGAGAAGTCTACTGGCGTTAAGTTAAACTACAGGATAGGTGAGAGACGTCCGGGAGACCTTCCTGATTCATGGGCAGATGCTGCTAAGGCTAAGGAGATTCTTGGCTGGGAAGCATCTAAAACACTTGAGGATATGTGCAGGGATTCATGGAACTGGCAGAGTCATAATCCACATGGATACAGGGATTAAAAATTAAAAGAATTCGTTAAGACATTGCAATAAGACTTGTAGTGAACATATAATAAATAATAATTATTATCTATTATATGTTTGCCGACAAGTCTTTTTAATATGACTTTTGGTTTTTGATGATATATACGTAGTATATTTACTATAATTATGCTATGATGTATAATAACAGGTGGTTATGATTGGTATGGAGGTTTAACGTTGAATTCTATTAATCTTTATACATTAACAAGAATTGAAGATAACGACAGATTTGCAGAATATGAATATATCATGTCAGAAAGAAAGGACTTTCAGAGGACGAGGATAAGGGAAAAGGAGTCCTTAGTACAGCTTGTAACGAAGCTTATGAAATCAGGTGTCCAGATAGAAGATCTGGATAACTTTTTTTATTCATATACGATAGCACACATCAGTAAAGAGTTTGATCTGCTTAAAGTGTCATCGAACAGGAAAAGAATATTAAATATTGAACTTAAAAGTGAGGATGTTGGTGAAGAAAGAATAAAACAGCAGCTTGTAAGAAACAGATATTATCTTAGTCCGGTTACAACAGATATTATTTCATATACCTATATTCTTGATACGAATACAGTATATAAGCTTGATACGGATAATAAACTATATGTATCTGATTTTTCAAGCGTTGCACAGGATATCAGAAGCTTTAAAAAATGCATGAAAAATAATATAGAAAGTCTTTTTAAAGCAAAGGATTATCTTATTTCTCCTGTAAACTCACCTGAAAGGTTTGCAAGGCATCAGTACTTTCTTACTAACCAGCAGGAGGCTATGAGCAGAAAACTTCTTGCAGGACTTTTAAGAGATGATGATAAAAAGTATTATTCAGTTAAAGGCGAGGCTGGAACTGGAAAAACCCTGCTTTTATATGACACTGTAAGAAAACTGCCGGAAAATGTACGTAAATGTGTAATACATTTCGGAAGACGTACGCCTAATATAGATATACTAGAGCATGCTATACCATGTACAGATATAATAACTTCTAAAGATCTGATAAGTAAGGATATGCTTAGTGGATATTCTTATATACTTGTTGATGAAACACAGCGTATACATGATGACCAGTTTGAGTGGATTATAGAAAGTGCAGCTGTGAATCTGGATATGAAAGCTGCAGACAGCTGTATTAATACCAAAATAGTGATGTTTTATGACTGCGAACAGATATTGTCACGTCAGGAGCAGAAACGGGCTATGGATAAAAGAATAGAAGATATAGCTGATGAAAAGTATTTTCTTTCGGACAGGATAAGAACGAATCCTGAATTATCAGAGTTTATAAGAAATATGTTTGATCTTACCAAGCGAGGAAAAGGTTATAGATATGATTGTGTAACTATATGCTATGCTAACAGTATAAACGAGTTTAAAAAGCTTAAGGCATACTATAAGGCTAAACAGTATATATACATAGACTATGAGAAATCCTATAAAAATGCCAGCACCATGTATAAAACAAGGAAATTTAATACATACAAGGTTATAGGAAAAGAGTTTGATAAAGTGTTAACGGTCATAGACGGCAAATTCAGTTATAATGAATATGGTGAGTTGTGTGCAGATTATGAAGGGGATAACGATGACATAATTGAAAAGTTTTTTTATCAGGTTGTCACAAGAGCCAGAGAACAGCTGTGTATAATAGTACTGAATAATGAGGATATATTTAAACAGCTTTTATATCTGCTTGGGCGCATACATGAGAATAATAAGGGTCAGGAGTGAATATATAGAACATAAGCCTGCTTTTTAGAATAAGATAAATTAAGAATATATCATTGTTTCCCAGACATTGTAACAATGCTTATATTCTTTAATTCTAAAAAGGAGGTTTGATGGTGCGTGGTAAATATAAATATAAAAGCATATTAAAAATGTTTTTCGTGATTATCCTTAGCTGTATAATGGCAGCTACAATGAATAATACAGCTATGGCTGTTGTTATTGATGTAAGTGGACATGATGGCCTTATTGACTGGGATAGTGCAAAGGAACACATAGAGGGTGTGATAATACGCATTGGATATGGCAATGATTATGCATATCAGGATGATAAGCAGGCTGTACAAAACATGGACGAATGTGAAAGGCTTGGTATTCCATATGGAGTATATATATATAGCTATTCAATGACGATGCAGGAAACAGAGTCTGAAATATCCCACACATTGCGGATGCTTAAAGGACATAACCCGGTTCGTGGTGTATGGTTTGATATGGAGGATGCGGATGAATACAAGAAAAATCACGGAATGGATGTATATAGTGAAGAAGACAGGACACTGCTTACAGATATCTGTATAAGATTCATAGATGAAATGCATTCAAGAGGTTATATAACAGGCGTATATGCTAATTATGACTATTATAAAAATGTACTGGATACTAATCGTCTTTATATGACCGAGGGCTTTAACATGTGGCTTGCACACTGGGATGTAGAAGAGCCGGATATGGACTGCATGATGTGGCAGTTTGGAGCATACAGGATAGGTGATCATGAATTTGATGGAAATATATATTATGCAGATTATTCATCGCCATATAAAGATGCTTATATAGAAACCAGTGCACAGGCAGGAAGAAAGGTTAATGTGATATATCAGGCACAGATAGACGGAGATTACTGGCTTCCACAGGTGATTAACGATGAAGACTATGCTGGAATAAGAGGCAGAAATATAACAGGAATAACTTTATCAACAGATATAGGATATGCAGTATACAGAGTATATTCTAATGGAAGATGGCTTGCTTATGTTGATAGCCGCAATTCAGATATTTCAGATTATTATAATGGTTATGCCGGAAACGGACATAGTATAGAGGCGGTTGAAGTATATTATTACACACCGGACACGCTGTTATATAATGAAGCACCCCATTACAAGGCATTTACAGAGAATGGTTACAAATATGCATATTACAGGGTAAGTACAACAGGAAATGACTATTTTCCATATCAGACAGACAATGAAAGAAATGACGGACAGGATGGATATGCAGGAATATATGGACGTAAGGTGGATAGATTCCAGATAGTGATAAAGTGATTATGATGAATAATATGGTTAATATCAGCAGACTATAAGGTATACAGATATTCTGTAGAAACTTATCAAAAGGATGGTATGATATGAACGATGATGAAAATGTCAAGACAGATATGTGTGACGGACAGGTGACACTTAAGGGGGATAATGATGGCAATGCGATTAAACTTATAACAATAATAGGTGAGATAGAAGGACATGATATTCTTCCAGCGACAAGTAAAACTACCAAGTATGAGCATATTCTTCCACAGCTGGCAGCTATTGAGAATGATGATAGTATAAGTGGCGTATTATTTCTTATGAATACAGTAGGAGGCGATGTCAGTGCAGGACTTGCGCTTGCAGAGATGATAGCATCCATGAGTAAGCCGACAGTATCGCTTGTTATTGGAGATTCACATAGTATAGCCGTTCCACTTGCAGTTAGTGCAGACTATTCATTTATAGTGCCTACAGCAACTATGATAATACATCCTGTACGCATGAGTGGTAATATTATAGGGGCAAGACAGACATATGATTATTTTGAAAGGATACAGAAAAGGATAGTGTCGTTTATAGCACATCATAGTAAAACAGGTGAAGCTGACATAGAAGCCATGATGATGAATACTAAAATGCTGACAAAGGATCTTGGAACAATACTAGTAGGAAAAGAGGCTGTAAAAATAGGACTGATAAATGAAACTGGTGGAATAAAGGAAGCTTTTAGTAAGCTTAAAAGTATGATGTAAATAAACCGGATATATGAATGGAGATTATTATGAACACAGAAGAAATAAAAAAGTATACGGCTGATAATATAAGCTGCCAATTGTGTCCCCGTATGTGTCAGGTAAACAGACATACGGGGATGGGATATTGCCTTATGCCAGACAGGATAAAGGTGGCAAGGGCTGCACTGCATATGTGGGAGGAGCCATGTATATCCGGTGAACATGGAAGTGGTGCTATATTCTTTAGCGGATGTACATTAAGGTGTGTGTTCTGTCAGAACTATAAAATAGCTGCGGCAGCAGTTGGAAAATATATAACAGTAGACGGATTAGCTGATATTATGTTAAGATTACAGGATAAACATGCTAACAACATTAATCTTGTTACACCAACACATTATGCTTTACATATAGCACAGGCGCTTACTAAGGCGAGGGATAATGGGCTTAGAATACCGGTTGTATACAATACAAGTGCATATGAGAATATAGAAACTCTTAAAAGACTGGATGGACTTGTTGATGTTTATCTTCCGGATTTTAAGTATATGGACAGTAGTCTTGCTTTGAAATATTCCCATGCAGAGGATTATCCAGAGGTGGCAAAAAGCGCGCTGAATGAGATGGTAAGACAGGCTGGAAGCCCTTGTATGTATAGTGATGAGGATGAGCTTGTACAGAGTGGCTATGTTGAAGACGGAGTTATGAAAAGAGGGGTTATAGTAAGACATCTTGTACTTCCGGGCTGTACCAAGGATTCTAAAGCGGTTATAGGTTATCTTTATGATACCTATAAGGATGATATATACATAAGCATTATGAACCAGTATACGCCACTTGAACATGTAAAGGAATATAAAGAATTGTATAGAAAAGTAACTCATAAAGAGTATGATGAAGTCGTGGATTACGCTATAGATATAGGAGTAACTAATGGGTTTATCCAGGAAGGGGATACAGCAAAGGAAAGCTTTATTCCAGATTTTGATTTTACAGGTCTTATATGATATAAACTATATTTTCTTTTTTTAAACAGGAGGAGTTTATGAAATATGAAATAGGCAGCCCGTGTATGATGGGCTGCAATATAGTTAACGGTGGATATAATTTCGCATATGCCAGCAGCTATGCAGCAATGCATAGTGATACAGCAGTGTATGTATGTATCTTTAAAAGGAATGATACAGAGCCTTTTTATGAACTTGAATTACACAAAACGATGGGGATAGTTTATTCGATATTCATAACAGGTATTAATATAGATGACTGCTTTTATTGTTTTAAAGAAAATGAAGAATATATAGTTGATCCATATGCTAAAGCAGTAACAGAATGTGAAATATTTGGCATAGAAAAAAAAGATACTATACATACAAGTCCAGTTAAGCTTGCTGATTACAACTGGGAAGATGACAGACAGCTGCATATTCCTTATGATGAATGTATTATGTACAAGCTTAATGTGAGAGGTTATACCAAAAGCAAAACCTCAAAGGTAAAAGCAAAGGGAACATTTGCTGGAATTGTTGAAAAAGCAGAGTATCTTAAAACGCTGGGAATAACCACGATAGAGCTTATGCCAGCTTACGAATATGATGAGATGGGCAGATTCACACAGTTTATGGATAAGGAGACTTTATCACGATACATATATATGAAACATAGTACATATGTTAAGAATATATATGATAGAGAAGTTAAGGTTAACTACTGGGGGTATACTAACGGATTTTATTTTGCACCTAAAGCAGCTTATAGTTATAAAGCTGAAAGAAATGCGGGTGAATATGTGGATTATACTACTGAATTTAAAGATATGGTTAAATCTCTTCATAGTATGGGAATAGAAGTTGTTATGGAGTTCTTTTTTAAGGACGTCACAACAGCGTATATATTAGAATGTGTAAGATACTGGGTTAAGGAATATCATATAGACGGGGTTCACATATATTGCGATGAGGTATCGCTTAATGCACTTGCAAATGATGCACAGCTGGCTGATACAAAGATTATGACTATATATTGGAATAAAAATAAAGGTGTATACAGGCATATGGCAAGCTACAACAATGATGTCCAGAATATTATAAGACGTTATCTTAAAGGCGATGAGGATATGTTGAAAGCATTTGCAGATATGCAGCTTAACAACCCTGATAATGCTGCAATAATTAATTACGTAACGACAAATAACGGTTTTACTTTGTATGATCTTGTATGTTATGACAGGAAGCATAACGAAGCAAATGGTGAGAATAACAGGGATGGTGAGAATTTTAACTATAGCTGGAACTGTGGGGAAGAGGGAACAACAAGAAAACAAAGAGTAAGACAGTTAAGGATCAGACAGATGAAAAATGCTCTTGCAATGATTCTTCTTGCACAGGGAACTCCGCTTATACTTGCAGGCGATGAGTTTACAAACAGTCAGCAGGGTAATAACAACCCGTATTGTATAGATAACGAAATATCATGGGTGAACTGGAAGAATAACAATGATTCAACAGAGATATTAAACTGGACAAAGCAGCTTATAAGTATAAGAAAAAAATACGGAATACTGCACAGCAGATACAGACTGACACAAAGTGACAGTTTGTCATCTGGTTATCCGGATGTATCGTTTCATGGACTTAACGCGTGGTATGCAGATATGTATAATTACTGCAGACAGATAGGAATAATGTATTCTGATACGTATTCTGACAAAGAATCAAGAAAGCTCATATATGTTGCCTATAATATGCATTGGGAAAACTATGCATTGGCACTGCCTAAGATTGAGGGCAGGAATGGTTTTGAGGTTGTCTTAAAGTCCTGTGATAAAAAGGAAAATATATATATTGATAGCGAAAAGAGAAAAGTTGTTATGCCTCCAAGGAGCATGGCGGTTCTTATTGGAGAGTATCCGGAAAGAAAAACTACTATGGATGTGAAGAAAAAAGCATCTAAAAACAAAAAATGAAAGGTCAGATAGATTTCATGGATTACAATAAGCTTAATGAGCTAAAAAAAAGATATGGCAATTATGAAGAGGTGTTTAAGTCAGGAGATTACGATAAGGCAGCAGACATACTTGGTAATGTGCTTGATGTAATAGAGGAAGAATATAAAGGCGTAAGAAAGGCTGGAATGATAGACAAGGAGCTTGTTATCAGAAAGTCAGAAGGAGATAGTCAGATATGGCTGTGTACTAATCATATTATGGAATATTATATATATGCATGCTATTTTGAACCGGAAATGGATGTGAAGATGCCTGAGCTCCCGATAGCTGAATATTACAGAACTTATGCAGAACTTTGTGTTAAGCTGCAGAAGTATAAAAGAGCAGAGGATGCATATAAAAATGCACTGTGCTGGAATCCGGTTGATTTAGATTCATATCTTGGACTTGCAGAATGTTATAAATATCTGAATATGATAACAAGATATCTTGATATGACAAAACAGGCATACAGATTTTGTTGTACAAGAGCTACGATGGCGAGATTCTATAGAAATATGGGCTTTTATTATCTTTCATCATACAATACAGATATGGCAGAGGCATGCTATACATACAGCAATATATATTATCATACAGATAATGCCGATTCTGAGCTTGAATACATAAAAAATGCACTGGCAGCAGCTAAAAATAATGAGAATAAAGACAGTATAAATAAAGATGAGGATGTCATAACAAAGGAAGAAGTAAATGAAAACGGGCAGAAGTATACAATAAAGCAGATGCAGGAAATGTTTGATAAGGAGCATGTTGAACCTGGTCCAGACTCAAAGACAATAGGTATAATATACAGAGTAGGTGAACTGATGCTTCAGGATAAGGAATACAGACTTGCAAAGGACTGCTTTATGATAGTGTATGATATAACCAATGAGCAGCAGCTTGAAGGTCTGATAGCAGAGCTTGACAGCTGCCTTAAGGAAGAAACACAATAAAACGGATTGTCTGGCACAGTATGAATGAAGAGAAATTGTGACAATTTAAAATATACCTGAAAGGTGGAAAGTATGAATATAAAAGATAAATATGACAGTATAATATTTGATCTTGATGGAACACTATGGAACTCATCAAAACCTATATGTGAGGCATGGAATATTATACTTAAAAGACATAAAGAAATAACAAGAAAACCAATAACAATAGAGGAACTTGGAGAGTGCATGGGGCTTCCTATGTATGACATAGCAGCTAAGCTTTTTCCACAAGAAAAAGAAAATGTAAGAAATGCACTTATGGATGAATTATGTGAATTTGAAAATGGATATCTTGAAGAAAAAGGAGGTGTCCTTTTTCCAAAGCTGAGAGAAACATTAGAGCAGCTTAAGGAAAAATACAGATTGTTTATAGTCAGCAATTGCCAGGATGGCTATATAGAGGCATTTATAAAGGCACATCATTTTTCGGATATATTTGAAGACACTGAGTGCTGGGGAAGAACAAGGG
>OGLF01000372.1_pt1 | contig 29615 bp, 22 predicted proteins | sample 1572701 | NCBI WGS metagenome assembly OGLF01 (sample SAMEA2581910, study PRJEB24529) | metagenome | biome: Human gut stool | place: China | collected 2011 | reverse complement strand
TTTAGCGTTAGCTAAATTTCAATCCCCGACCGACACTCCGCTAAACCATAATTTACCCAAACTTTAAAAAATAACCACGAATCACAACGCAAAAGCGGCACTCAAACGAGTGCCGCAATGCAATAAAAATTATTTATTATTTAAGGAAAGATGATGTGCCACCGATCTGACCGTCAATGCCTGTAAAGCCGTTTGCACAACATACATAAACTCTCATATTTGCCTTACCGATATCTGAAACAGTAAGTGTTCCGTTTGTTACATTCTGAACATCACCTGTAACAGCGTCAACATATCTGCCGTTAGGAATATTCTTAAATGTAGCACCACTTGAAACTGTTACAAGTGCAAGGCTGTCAATACCGTCTTCTGCACTTGTATAACGGCGGATATAAGACATATCGCCACCTGTTACATAAGATTCAGAAGCTGTGTACTGACCTTTCTGAAGAGCAGGGATAGCTCTTCTGATAGCATTAAGCTTTGAAAGATGAACGCTAAGCGGGCTTGCAAGTGTTTCAGCAACTGTACCAGAAGCTGTGTACTCGCTAAAGTCTGTAGCTGTTACATTACCCTCAAGATAATCGCCGTAGTAAGCACGACCTGTTGTTGAAAGAGGAGCGTTAGGACCAACATCAATAACTGCGCCCTTCTGGAACTCAACCTCTGAACCATAGTAAACGCATGGAATACCACGGAATGTAAACATAAGGTCAAGGTTCTCAGCCCAAGTCTGTGTACCGCCAGCAAAACGGCTCTTTTCATCAGGCTGTTCAGGAGCATAGTCATGAGAATCAACATACATTACATTGTATGTTGCATCATTATAATACTGGTCTGTGCTCTTAGCAAAGTTATAAGCACTGCTTGCGTTACCAAACATTCTGTGCATCTGGAAGTCAATACCCTCCATACCCGATGCCATAGATCTGTCAGGTGTGTGGTATGTAATACCGTTTAAGAAAGCATTGTCTGAAGTAGGTTGAGCTGTAGGATCATCTTCTGCGAGATAATGATCAAATACAACATTCATATTGTTGTTGATATCTTCAGCAGAAGTGCCGTAACTCCATAAATCAGCCCACTTATTGTTTGACTCTTTCCAAGTGTAGTAAGGTGTAGATTCCTCTGCGTGGCCACGATACCAAATCTGTGTGTAACGAGTACAGATTTCGCCAAACATAAGGAAGTTGTTGTTACCCGATGCCTTTGCAGCAGCATAAAGCTGGTCATTGTACATAAGGTTAAGTGCAAGTCTTGGAATATGTCTTACTGTATCAACACGGAAACCGTCAACGCCCATATTGATATAGTCTGAGTATACATCTACGATGTGTTCTGCTACTGCCGGATTTTCTGTGTTGAGGTCAACACAGTCACCTGCGATTTGAGCAAATTTACAGGTCCAGTCGTCCCAGTTGAGGCTCTGGAAATAACCTGTATGATAATAGTTGTTTGCATTAAATGTGTCAGAATTTGAAATCTTTGCAGAATCATAATCTTTTGCATCCGGCAAGCTGCCTGTTGAGTTACCTACATCCGAAGAGTATGTTGTATTCTTCATAAGGTTAAGTCTTTGAGAATACTGAATTCCAGGCTTCTGTGCCCAGTATTCCTCTGGTGAACTAAGTCCGTATGTGTTAAGAAGTAAGTCTGTAGGAATCATTGACTCTTCAAGATTTGAAAGGTCTTTTGTTGTATCTTTTTCAAAAAGATTGCAGAAATAAGCCTCACCGAAGTTACCGGTATGCTGGAAAACTACATCCTGAACAATCTTCATACCTTTTGCGTGAACCTCATCAATAAGATCCTGGTATGTAAAATCATCACTCTCATAACGTACATCAACGGTTGAGAAGTCCATAGCATGATAACCGTGATAATCATAGCCCGAACCGTTTGTAACTACAGGAGTAATCCAGATAGCTGTAAATCCAAGTGCCTTTATATAGTCAAGCTTGTCTGCAAGACCTCTGAAGTCACCACGCCATGCAGGGTCTGAATCAGGGTTATTTGCCTGTGTGTCATCCCAGCAATGAACATTATTGCCTGTATCTCCGTCATAGAAACGGGTTGTCATAACAAAGTAGATAGACTCTTCACGCATATCCACTGAATCAACAGGGTCAATTTCATCAGGATTGTACTTTGTCCATCTCTTGTTTTTGTACCACCACTCACCGGTAGTTCTTCTTAATTCAGGTGAATACTGTTTGCCGTCTTTATCTGTAAAAATCATATTTACAGCTGTAACATCGTTGATTACATAAGTAAACCAACCGTTTGAAGAGGCAGTCATTTTTTCACCCGGATATGAATCTGACATTGCGCTGTTTGTTGGAAGTGAATTCCAAAGGTAAACATATGGCTGTGCAAGTTCACTGTTCTGATAATGTATAGTAATGCCTGTTTCAGCTGACGCCGCACCAACCTCTTCAGTTGTAGCGTCAGCGTCAGCAGCGTTTACAGATACTATGCCTGCTGTAATAACAAGCATTACAGAAAGTACTAATGCACACCATTTTTTAATCTTTGTCATAATAGTACCTCAATTTATTTTAGTTAATCGTCGTATGTTTTAAAAATTACTTTTCTGCAACCATCTTCTGAAGCATTGTAGCGTCTATAACATCAAGAACACCGTTACCGTCAACATCACATGTCTTGAAATCATATTTCATACCGCTGTATTCAGCAATGATCATCTGGAGATATGTAGCATCGTTTACATCAACTTTGCCGTCACCGTCGCAGTCGCCAAGCATAAACGGAGTTGTTGTAGGCTGTACTGAAGTTGTAGGCTGTGTAGTTGGTTTTGGTGTGGTTGGTTTTGGTGATGTTGTAGGAATAACAGATGTAGTCGGCTGTGTTGTAGTCGGTACATTTGAATCAGCTGTATAAGTATAAGTCTTTGAAACCTTTGAGTTGTCAGAACCTTCAACATATACTTCAACTGTGTATGTTCCCTTTACTGTTGGTACAAATGAGTATGAATCGTTAAGTGTGTAATAAGGAATATTCTTATTACCGTTTGGATCTGTAACTACATACTTATAGAAAAGAAGGTTTGTACCTGTATTACCGCCGCCTGCAAGAACTTTAACTGTAGCTTTTGTGTTGAGCTTGATAAAGTTAAGATTAAGTGGTGTTACATTTTTAATAACAGGCTTAACGAGTGTTGAGTCATCTGCAACAGTAAGTGTGAGTGAACGCTCGTTTGTGTTGCCCTTTGTATCAGAATACTCAAACTTGATTGTATATTCACCAACTGCTGATGGTGTCCATACATACGAGTTTGCCGAGCTCATAGGAGATACTACCTTGTCGTTTACAGAAATCTGATAGCTGATAGTAGCATTTACAAGGCTATTTGCTGTTGTTGAAAGTGTAACAGCTGTACCTGTATAAATTGTACTCGATGGGTCTGCTTTATAAGAAGTTACCTGAATATCACTTGTATCATATACAGACCAAGTATTTGTCTTGTTGTTGTAAAGGTCGCCTGAACCTACTGTAAGGTCATTTGACTTATTGCTGCCTGAACTGAAGATAACATTCTTATAAGCCTTATTAGGAGTATAAGACCATACATTATCGCCGATTTCAGTCATTGGTTTGCCCGGCCATGCAGCGTTGTTCTCTGTGCTGCTGTTCCACATATAGCAATATACATTTGACCAACCTGCATCATTCTGGCAGTAAATTGGTTTTACATTGCCCGAAGAAGTTGCCGGCTGTGTAGCCTGTGTCGGCTTAGTTGATGATGTTGCCTGTGTTGGGTTAGTTACATCAGAGTAAGCTGACCACTTGCGTGTGCTGAGGTCATAAATCTGACCGTTGCCTGCATAAGTAAGGTCTGTTGTCTGATTGCCGCTGCCGTTGTTGAAAATAACATTCTTAAAATCACCCGAAAGTGTGTAAGCATAAACGTCATCTTCAACCTTAGTCATAGCCTCACCAGGCCATGCTGCGTTGTTGCCTGCACCATCTGTCCACATATAGCAGTACAGATTGGCCCAGCCGTTGTTTGCACGAACGTATACAGTATCGCCTGTTGCTGCTGATACTGCCATACTGCCTGCACAAACTGCAGATACTGCAAGCATAATACAAAGTATTAAGCTAAGTACCCTGTGCTTTGTTGTTACCATAAGAATTTCCTCCAAATTTTTTTTTATGGTTTTTGTGGATAATATAATCCCACGTTCTGACAATTATATTATACAACAATGTTTGCTAATATTTTTTTCTCTTTGAGAATTATTTTGATTTTCTTACAGCCAAATTTATTAGTCTATATTTGTATATATTCAACAAAAAGGCGAGAAAAAGCATTTATTAATATCAATATGCACAAATACAAGATGTTGTTTTTGTGACTATCTATAATACTATCTGTTCTTAATTTTATCCCAATAGTTCTTATATGCCTGTTCGTTTTTGTTGTCACCGTATTCGTAATAAACTCTGTCACGGATAATGTCCGGCAAATATTGCTGATTTACATAATGGTTCGGATAATCGTGCGGATAGTTATAAAACTGTCCTTTGTTATTATTATCTTCCCCATCATAGTGCATATTTTGAAGCTGTCTTGGTACAGGACCGTAATTGCCTGCTTTTAAATCCTGTGCTGCACGATTAATCCCCATATATGCAGAATTGGATTTCGGCGCATTGCATACCATTATAACTGCGTCTGCAAGCGGTATTCTCGCCTCCGGCAAGCCGACAGCCTGTGCAATATCCACACATGATTTTACAATAGGAATAAGCTGTGGATACGCAAGTCCTACATCTTCGCAGGCACACACCATAAGTCTTCTGCACGCACTCGGCAAATCCCCTGCCTCAAGCAGCCTTGCAAGATAATGCAAAGCCGCATTACTGTCACTGCCACGCATACTTTTTTGATATGCGGAAATTATATCGTAATGCTCGTCACCGTCCTTGTCATAACGCACGGCGCTTTTTTGTACAAGTTCCGCAACACTTTCTTCGCTGACTTTTTTTACTCCGTCAACTTCGTCAGCCACAAGAATAGCAAGTTCAACCGCATTCATAGCTTTTCTTACATCACCTCCGCAGCCATGAGCGATTTTTTTACGACAACTTTCGGGAAAATCCACCTCTACCTCCTGTTCCTCGGAAATAATTTCCGCCGCTCTCTGCACAGCTCTTTCTATTTCTTCGGGCGGTACCGGTTTAAATTCAAAAACAGTCGAACGGCTTAAAATAGCATTATATACATAAAAATACGGATTTTCGGTAGTCGATGCAATAAGCGTAATCGAACCGTTTTCTATATATTCAAGCAAAACCTGTTGCTGCTTTTTATTAAAATACTGAATTTCGTCAAGATACAGTAAAATGCCGTTCATTCCCGAAAAAGTGTTCAACTCCGAAACTACCTCTTTTATGTCGGATGTTGATGCGGTCGTGCCGTTGAGTTTTTTCAGAGTTCTGTTCGTTCTTTTAGCTATATATGTAGCAAGAGTTGTTTTTCCCACTCCTGACGGACCGTAAAAAATCAGATTCGGAATTTCTCCGCTTTCAATTATTTTTCGCAGTGGCTTATTCGCTCCGAGCAAATGCTTTTGCCCCACAATATCATCAAGAGATTGCGGTCTTATTCTGTCTGCAAGAGGAGTATTCATATAATCAGCCTCATTTCAAATTTAGTATATATTTCATAGTACATTTGTTCGTAGAATTTGTCAAGATTTTTAGCAAAAAAACCGTTCCGCCTTAAATTTGACGGAACGGAAAATAAACCGAATTTTATTATTCGTAAAGCGGATACTTTTTGCAGATTTCTTCAACGCCTGCTCTTACCTTGTCGGCACTGTTTTCAAAATCATTGAGAACAAGTGTAATATACTCGGCAATCTTGTCCATATCCTCTTCGTTAAGACCTCTTGTTGTAACAGCGGCAGTACCTATACGAACACCGCTTGTTACGAACGGAGAAAGCGGTTCACCCGGAATAGTGTTTTTATTTACTGTAATATAGCACTCATCAAGACGAGCCTCAAGCTCTTTACCTGTAACACCTGTATCACGAAGATCCATAAGAAGTACATGGTTGTCTGTACCGCCCGAAACAAGCTTATTGCCTCTCTTAAGAAGTCCCTCCGCAAGAGCCTTACAGTTAGAAACAATCTTTGCACCGTACTCTTTAAATTCAGGCTTTAATGCCTCACCAAAGCAAACTGCCTTAGCCGCAATTGTGTGCATAAGAGGACCGCCCTGTGTACCGGGGAAAATTGCCTTGTCAATCTGCTTAGCAAACTCTTCACGGCAAAGGATAAGACCGCCTCTCGGACCACGGAGTGTTTTATGAGTTGTGGATGTAACAAATTCACAGTACGGAACAGGGTTTGGATGAACGCCTGCCGCAACAAGGCCTGCGATGTGAGCCATATCTACCATAAGATATGCGCCTACTTCATCGGCAATTTCACGGAGTTTTGCAAAATCAATAATTCTTGGATATGCAGACGCACCGGCTACAATAAGTTTTGGCTTACATTCCTTGGCAATCTCAAGAACCTTATCATAGTCAATTCTGTGTGTTACGCTGTCAACACCGTAAGGAACAAAGTTAAAATACTTACCTGAAATGTTTACAGGTGAACCGTGTGTAAGATGACCGCCCTCGTTAAGGTTCATACCCATAACTGTATCGCCCGGGTTGAGCATAGCAAAGTAAACTGCTGTGTTAGCCTGTGCACCCGAATGTGGCTGAACATTTGCGTGTTCTGCGCCGAAAAGTTTGCAAGCTCTCTTGCGTGCGATTTCCTCAACAACATCAACGCACTGGCAACCGCCGTAGTAACGCTTTCCCGGATAACCTTCTGCATACTTGTTTGTAAGTAAGCTGCCCATTGCTGCCATTACAGCAGGAGAAACGATATTTTCGCTTGCAATAAGCTCAAGATTTCTTCTCTGTCTTTTAAGTTCCGCAGTCATTGCCTCGCCAACAGCAGGATCATAGCTGTTGAGATAGTCAAGAGCTGCAATATTTGTTTTTTCACTCATAATTATTCTCCTTAATCTAAAAATATATAAGTTTAAGCATCATAAACAGATGATAAAGCCTTATTTTTCAGTGCGTACAAATCATTAAGAGTACACACTTTTCCTGATTGATTTCTGAGTTCTGCCGCACCGCGCATTCCCTTAAAATAACCTGCTATAAGTTTTCTTGCCTGCAGCATAGCCATATGCTCACCTTTGTATTCAACCATTTTTTCAATATGTCGGCACATTACATTGAGTTTTTCTTCAAGAGTCGGTGCTTTTATAATACAGTCGGGATTCTCAAGATAAGCATTTATTTCCGAAAAAATCCACGGATTTCCCAAAGAGGCCCGTCCAACCATAACAAGCTGACAGCCTGTGTAATCCATAACTTCCTTTGCTATTTTTGCAGAGGTTATGTCGCCGTTTGCAATTACGGGGATTGACACCGCATTATTAACCTCTTTTATAATATCATAATCGACAGGAGGTTTATAATACTGTTCTCTTGTTCTTCCATGAATTGTAATTGCCGCTGCACCTGCCTGTTCACAGATTTTTGCAACTTCAACCGCATTTACGGCAGAATTGTTCCAGCCTTTACGAATTTTGACCGTAACAGGTACATCAACGGCATTTGTAACTGCCTTTACAATTTCACCGCAAAGCAGTGGATTTTTCATCAAAGCACTGCCGCTGCCGTTTGAACTGATTTTAGGTGCGGGACAACCCATATTTATATCAATAATATCGGGCTTGTTTTCCATAGAATGAACAGCCGCATCAGCCATACATTTAGGGTCATCTCCGAAAATCTGAATACCGCAGGGGCGTTCATAGTCGGAAATTTCCATAAGCTCCTCACTTTTCTTACTGTTGAAAGAAAGCGCCTTTGAACTGACCATTTCACTTACGCAATAGGCGGCGCCAAATTCCACGCAAAGCTCACGGTACGCCCTGTCTGTAATGCCTGCCATAGGAGCAAGTACGGCACGGGACTTAAATTCTACATTTCCAATTTTAATTTTTTCCATACTGCTCTCCTTATGAAGAATAAATATCTCTCTGCTCTCTTCTGCGTTCAAGTGCATAAGATATTTTTGTACTGAGCAATACGAAAATCAAAACAATTATACCTACAATTACGCAAACCCAATATACAACACCTGCGGCATCATTGGTTTCGTAACGCTTTGTACTTACTTTTGAAGTTGAAAGCTGTGTAGGCGACACCGTTTCATTGACTACATTATTATTAAAATCATATTCTGTTGTTTCTTCGTAATACGGCTCTGTAGGTTCTTCTGTATATACAGGTTCCGTATATTCTTCTGTAACTTCTTCGGTATAATATTCAGTCGGTTGCTCTGTATATTCAGGTTCGGTTTCGGGATAAGTTTCGGGTTCGGTATACGGCTCTGTATATTCAGGGTCTGTATATACCTCTGTTTCAACTATATCTCCGTCATCAATTCCGTCACCGTCAATGTCTACAGCATAGGCACTGATTGCAACAACAAACATAAACAATACCGCAAACAGCACACAGACAGCATATTTTGAAATTCTGTATTTTTTCATTACATTACTCCTTGCGGATACATATATTAAAATTATACCAAAAGTCGCAATATATTGCAAGCTATTTTTACATTTAATTATAACCCGTGTTTAAGCACCTCATAAAGCACATTTCCGAGCAATTCTCCGCTGTATTCCGCCTCTTCTATTGTATTTGCGTCTGTTCCTATTTCTATAAGCAAAGAACCGTCGCAAATATACTCGTTGTACGCAAAATATCCGAAATTCAGCGGTCTTGTCATACCCGGATACATTTCTTCCGCTTTATTTTGAATTTTAAGCGCAAAATTAAGATTATTCTCCCAGCTTAAAAAATTCATCTCGCCGTCGGTATCGCAACCCGAAAGAATCATTATCTGTGCTCCCTGCTTACCGTCATATGTAAAAACAGGTTTTACCTTTTGAGTTTCAGTACCGATTGCGTCACGGTGAATATCAATTATTACCTTAATATCCGTGTTGGTTTCCATAATACTTTCAACGGTCTGCGCACTTCTGTCATAAGAACCGCTGTATGTTGAGTCGTGCACCGTGGTATCGTGCATAGTTTTTATTCCCCGCTTATTAAGCACATCGGTAATAGCATCTCCCACAGCCGTTACATTATAATCATTATTCTGCGTGCGTGAATAATAGCTTTCGTAAAAATAATCAACATCTTCGTCCATATAGCTTTCACTTGTGTGCGTATGATAAATAAGCACCTGCGCCGTTCCGTTTGAATCGACATCAAAAGGCAGTTCACTGTTTAAAGCGGAATCAAAATCGTAATCAAGTCCCGTATTGTTTTTCACATAAGCCGTACCGCATTTTACACCGTTCGCACCAATCTGTTCGGCAAGAATATCGTAAACCGCCTCTCCGTCATGGTTTCCGAAAGAATCATAATATCCGCTTTTGTCTTTTTCTCCGTTTAGATTTCTTGTAATCGTAACAGGTTTCGTAATCGGCTGTGTTTCCTCCTGTTTCTTTTGTGTGGTATCGGTATTGGCAAGGGTTGTAGTTTCAGCATCGGATAATTTATATGTACCGTCGGACAGAGTAAGCGCCGCAACCGCAAGCGCCGCAGGTTTGTCGCTTGCAAAGCACTCTGGCATTCTCCGACAAACGCAGAAAACGGCAGTCGATACAAGGATAATCGACGCCGTTATTTTTAATGCTCCTAACTTTTTCACAAAATCACCGCCTTATAAAAATATATGCCGATGATTTTAATGTATGACCGAATTCCTACATAAGCGAAACAAGCTCGGAAATATTAAATTCATTTTGAAGTGCGCCGTTAAGCGCAAATGAAATCAGTCTTGAGGCTCTCTCGGTAAGCAAATCTATTTCCCTCGGTATTACTACCATCTGCCTGCCCTGCGGTGTGATTTTCTGCCTTGCCCTGTGCGGGTCATTGACGCTTAAAAGGTCAGATGCAAATGTGGCTGCATCTACAACCGTGGGCACTCCTATTGCTATTACGGGTACTCCTATAGTTTCTTTGTTAATCTTTGTACGGTGATTTCCAACGCCCGCCCCGGGTGAAATTCCTGTATCGCTTATTTGCAAAGTACAGCCGAGTCTTTCAAGTCTGCGTGATGCAAGTGCGTCTATTACAACAACTGCATTCGGTTTTATTCTTTTTACAATACTCAATATATATTCGCCTGTTTCAATACCCGTCTGCCCTGTTACTCCCGTTGCCATAACCGCAACCGGTCTTAAGCGGTCAAGACCGGTACTTCTTGCAATCTCACCCGAAATATGCCTTGTAGCAAGCACTCTGGAGCTTGTTTTCGGGCCGAGAGAATCGGGAGTGATTTCAGGATTTCCGAGTCCTACTACAAGTACAAGACCGTTGACCGGCAAAAGCCTGCGAATTTCCTTTCCTATAGTAATAAGTCTTTCGTCGGTTTCGGTAAAATTATCGGTAAGTGACGGAAGTTCTACTGTTATATAAGTACCCTCTTCTTTTCCGAGCTGCTGCCTGGCTTTTCTTGTTTTTACTTCAAGTCTTGAAATATCAAGTCCGTTTTCACTGTACTGAACAAAATCCACACCTCCGACATTTTCTCCCGCTATTTCACGAGCTTCTACCGCAAGGTCAGTTCTAAGTTCCATAAAGTCGCCCCTTTTATCTGTAAATATTGCTATTATCTTGTGTATAAACAGCGTTTATATTCTTTACAAGAAAGAAAATTTTTGATATAATAAAATTTGATATATATAAACAAAAAGGTGTGAATGTAAAATGATAAAATCACCTGTTATTAAGGCGATAACGGCAACAGTATCTGCACTTATGATATTTTCTGCTGTAAGCGTATCGGCTAATGCCGCAAGCATTGATAACAATTCAAAAATATTAAGTAGATTTCAAATTAAAACTTCAGACAATACAAAAAATGATATTCCGTCTGCATACAGTTCAGTGGAGCTTGGCATTGTAAATTCTCCGAAAAGCCAAAAATACAACGATTGCTGGATATATTCCTCGCTCTCGGTGCTTGAAACAAAACTTTTAAAAAAAGATTTTACGGCTAATAATTTTTCTGCCGAGCATATGAACCTTTGGGCAACAACAAAAAGCAACGGTAAAGGCTGGCAGCGCAATGTCACTTCCGACGGCTATGCATTTACCGCACTCGGATATTTAAGTTCCTGGCAAGGCGGAATCGAACAAAGCGACTATGACACTCTTGCAGAAAAATATACTCCCGACAAAGACCTTTCCGCTTTTGTAAATTACGGGGTGACCGCTATAAAATACCTCGACGATTGTAAACAAGAAGAAATTAAGCAAGAGATTATGGATAACGGTTCAATCTATGCGGCATATTCTCACAGTCCTTATTACGAAAATAATGACAGAACAGCGTATTTCTGTCCGCAAGGTTCTCCAAAATTCACAGGTCATGCAATAGCTATTGTCGGATGGGATGATAATTATTCAAAGGAAAATTTCAAAGCAATAAACGGTGTTTTACCCGAAAATGACGGAGCATGGCTTGTAAAAAACAGTTGGGGCGATTACAACACTTTAAACGGTTACTTTTGGCTTTCATACGAAGATTCTTATTTGTTTAGCAGTACCTTTAAATACAATTTTGCTGTTGAAGATGTCACGGAAATCACCGATGATGTTAAACTTATGCAAAATGAAATTTACGGTGCAACATATGAATTTAACTACATAAATGATGACAGCGTCACATATCTTAATCTTTTTAATTTTTCCGAGGGTTACAACAAACTTGATTCGGTAATGTTTGAAACCACCGCAAAAAATTCCGACTATGAAATCTACTATGTACCTGCCGAAAATAAAATTCCTGTGTCAGATGAAACCAAATGGACTAAATTAAACAGCGGAAAAGTTCCGTACAGCGGATATTTAAATATTGATACAAACGATTTTGACTTACCTGTAACTTACGGTGCAATCGCCGTTAAAATTAAAAAAAATAATGAAAGCGAAAAAAATACTATAGGCGTCGGTGAATGGCTTAACAAATCAAACGGCCAGTTTGCATTTATAAACGAAAGCCAAAAAGGCGAAAGTTTTATTTATCAAAACGGAACTATGACAGACCTTCTCGATTGGTACAAAACGGAGCGTGACGATAATCTTGGCGGCACATTCGTTATAAAAGCTGTTACAAATAAAACCGAACTTGCAGTCACACTGCTCGGCGACATTGACTTAAACAACAAAATTGACATTAAAGATGCAACCGATTTGCAGATAGCTATTTCAGGCGGTTCAAAACTTTCGGCCGTTCAAAATTTAAATGCCGATACTGACGAAAACGGCGAAATTAATGTAAACGATGTTACACAGTTACAAATTATGATTGCAAATAATAACTGAATACAGATGCAAACAGAATTTTTGGACAACTGCCGCTTTACCTGCAAATCGACAAATCACAAACATTCAACTTTAGACTAAAAGGAAAACACAACTGCTCATCGGAACAGTTGTGTTTTTCATTTTATCTCATTTGAGGACCGCCCCGCATATCTCCGCCCGGGCCGCCCATTTTGTTTCCGTTCATATCGCCGTTGCCCATATTTCTGCCGCCCATACTTCCGGGGCCATCCATACCGCCTGAACCGTATATGATAGAAGTCATTTCAACTTCTGTTGTACTGTCGCCTGTCGTTACAGTATATGTCTGACCTGTTGTAATACCCGGGCAACTGATAACCACACAAGCGTATGTCTTGGTAGGTGTGAACGATACAAGAACATCGCCGTCACTGTTTTTGACTGTGATTTCACCGCTCGAATTTGTATTTACAAGCATTGAACCTTGAGTTGAATTTTCTCCAAAATTCTGTGCCATTTGAGATGAACCTGTGGCAATGAATATGCCACCTGTTATTGTTGCTTCTCCGTCATAATCAACCGCTCCGTTATCTCCGCTTGTCGAGCCAAAAACATAGGTTTCCCCGCCTGTAACGGTAAGCGAACCGTTTGAATCAACTCCGTCACCGTCAGCGTCAATTGTTATTTTGCCGCCCGATATTGTAATGGAAGCATCTGATGAACCGAAATTGTCACGGTCAAATCCGCCACCGAATCCGCTTTCGTCTTTTCCGCCTGCGGCATTAAATCCGTCATTGCTCGATTTCAGATTAATTGTACCGCCTGAAATTTCAACTTCCGTTCCCTCTATTCCCTCATAGCTTTCGGTAATATTAATTGTTCCTCCGCTGATGCTTGTTTTGCTGTCGGCGTGGATACCGTCATCACCTGTTGAAATTGTGAAAGTACCTCCTGATACGGTTACATTTGAATTTGAATGTAAACCGTCATCTTCGCAAGTAAGATTAAAAGTACCTCCGCTGATTGTAATATCTCCTCCTGCTTTTATTCCTTTTACACTTGCAGAATCTGTTGAACTTGAAGATGATGAACCTCTGTTTGAAGTAATATTAAATGTGCCGTTTTCAATTTGAGCCGTCGTACCGGCATCAATGCCGTCACCTTTGCAATTAACGGTAAATTTACCGTCTGCTATATACACAAAGCCTTTTGAAGTATCGTCTGTATTTTCTGCGTGCAAACCGTCTTTACCCGAAGTTAAAGTATAAGTACCGCTTGCAATTCTGATACTGTTTTTACCGCTTAATGCATGGCTTGCGGCTGTAATATTGTATTCTCCGCTTGTAAGTTTTAAATCATCTTTAGAAACAATGCCGTGACCTTTTTCGGAAGTTACAGTCAATTTTCCCTCTCCGTTAAAGGTAATATCATCTTTTGTAAATACCGCCGCATCTACATTGTTGTCATCTGTCTGAACATAGTCACCTGTTGACGCAAGTGTATTTTCTGTGTCTTTTGCAGTTGTTACAAATACCTTATCTGCCTGTTTTACATATAAAGCGGCACTTGATTTACAGGTTACAGAGGCGTTTTTAAGTACAATCTGCACTTTTGTTTTATTGTCGGCATCTACAATAATCTGACCGTCGGATGTTGTACCCGTAACTATATATGTGCCCTCACTTTTAATAGTAACCTTACTTCCGCTGACAGAAACGCTGTCAGAGCTTGCGGTTGCACCTGATGATGAAAAAGCAACCATTACCGCCGAACTTTCATCATAGCCTACCTCTTTGTCACGGTCGGTGAACATATCGCTGTCAAGAGATTCATCCGAAGCGATTGAAGCCGTAGAAACACTGTCTTTTGTAACAGTTGAAGAATTTGTCGAGGATGTTTTTTCATCTGTATTTGCGCAGCCTGTTACACTTACGGATATAATAAGTGCCGCAAGCAATGCTGCAAATTTCCCTTTGCTTTTTAAATTAAAGCTCATTATTAGTTATCTCCTGTCTTGCCATACTGATTTCAAGATTGCCGTTTCTGCATCTCAAATCATCAATAAAATCTTTTTCATCGTTCGGGTTTTTGAGAGTAACATTATATGTAAGTTTGAACAAACTGCCCATATTAGCGGTTCTTACCGATACCGTTTCATATTTTACGGTATATTTTTCAAAAAGGTCGTCAAAAGCACCTGTATAATTTAAATCCTCGGGAATTGTGATTTTTAATATTCTGTCCTGCTCAAGCCTTTTGTCTGCACCGATATTTACTTTATTGAGGATAAACATTGCAATTCCTAAAATTAATGAGAACAGCACTGCGTATCCGAGATAACCCATTCCGCAAATCAAACCTGCACCCATTGCAAGGAAGATTGTGCCGATTTCTTTAGCGGTGCCGGGCACGGAACGAAATCTTACAAGGCTGAAAGCACCTGCCACAGCAACGCCTGCACCGACATTACCGTTTACCATCATAATTACCACACAAACTACGGCAGGTAAAAGTGCAAGAGTAACAACAAAGCTCTTTGTGTATTTGGTTTTGTATGAATAGACCGCCGCAAGAAAAATGCCGATTACAAGAGCAACTGCTATGCAAAGCAGAAATTGCGGCACTGCGATTGTTTCGGTTGTTGAACTGAAAATTCCTGAAAATAATGTATTAAGCATATTTTTTACCTCCGTTTGCTCTTTCGCTCATAATTGCAACATAAGCATTGCCGTATTTTGAAAAAGATGTTTTATAAATTTTGTTTTCGCTTAAAATGTTTGTCATCCACAGCGGAATTGCCGTGCCTGTCTTTATTTCCATAAGAGAATAATCGTTTCTTAATATCGGTGTTCCGTAAATACCTTTACAAAGCGATAAATCATAGTTACGCCAAAGAATATTATCATCAAAGGTTACTCTGAAATCATAATCATTTTTTGAATAAAAGGCCTCTCGGTTGTATGAAATTACAACCTGCGGTGCAATGCCTTTGTAATGCTCAAGAAAATAATTGACTTCTCTTAAAATCTGACTGTCGGCAATATGTTCACCGTTGCAAAGATAACGTATACTCTCGTTCTCACTCATTTCGGTTCTGCGTTTATAGACAACACGCTTATATTTCTTTTTGATTTCTATAAAAGTTGTGCTGTCGTGTTTTGCAACTCCGTAACTTCTCAATCTTAACTTTTCCTTATAAACGGGATGTTCAAGCGAGCGTCTTATCAGTAAAAAATCAGGTGTGTCAAAATATATGTTGCAAATTGTGCTTTTGCCGTATTTGTCGGCATACATATATTTTTGCATTTCCCGCATAATCATTTTCTTTTGTTCGTCAGTCACAAGGTACTTTATTTCATAGCGTTTAAATACGCTTTGGTAACTCATATTTAACTCCCCTTTTGTTTTGATGAGTATATTGTACCGTTGTAACTTTAAATGAAATTTAAAGTTTACTTAAAATTTACCTAAAATTTAAAAAATAAATAAAAAAGAGAGGAATAGTTAGGACGGACTAACTATTCCTCTTTAAATCAGCGAACACCAAGTGCCGTTAGTGTTCGCTAACTTGTTTAATATTATATCAATAAATATATTATTTGTCAATTAAAACATAAATAAAATTTTATTTAACATCAAAACCCACTTCTTTTTGAATATAATTAAAATAACTTACATCATCATCGGTATAAGAAGTTCTGTTGTTAAAGCCTTTTTTTATATTAATATTTCTGTCAATAAAAATTCTTCTGCACCACATACATGCCCATGAATACGGCAATAAAATCGGCATTTTCTCCACAAACGGATATTTATTTGCCATATATGATTTATTGGGAAAAAGCGATGAAATAAAATTAGCAAATCTTGATTTTTTTCTGCCTGTTTTAGTATTAACTCTTTGTCTTTCCATTTCGGACATAACCGCAACATCTACTCTGCCGAGAGTCATACTTAATAAAATATATTCTTCAACATCGTCAAAATCTTTAACTTCACTGCCTTTTGAAAACCATTTCAGTGAAATATCACGCAGTTTTTTCTCAAACAAGGTTATTCCTAATTTTTCAAACTGTTCACTCAAATATTTTTGATTAAGTTGATCCGAATATTTTTTATAAAATACATATTCGTCGGCAATCATTCTTATGCCGATTCCGCCTTCGGAAAAATGTTTTGCACTGTGAAGCAACATATAAATATAATAATCCTCAAGCGTCATTTCTTTTGAATAAGAATACCCGTCACGCACCTTAGCTTTTTCAAGCTGATTTTCCAATAAAGAATAATTTTTATTATTCTTTTTTAAAAGCGAACGGTGCATTTCAATATACATAAACGGCGCTTTTACAAAATGATATTGTTGATCGTCATTTTGTAAAAATTTGTACCCGTTTTGTTTAAATATATTTTTTATTCTGTCAATATCGTTTATATCAAACAAAATATCATAATCTGAAATTGAGCGTTCAAATGAGTTGGGATAGTCTTCCTTAAGAAAATAGCCTTTCATAGGGAGATTATATATTTTTCCTTCATCAAAACATTTAAGCAAACTTTCAATTTCATATTTCATCATCGTATCAATATAAATCCAATGATTAAGATTATTTTTTACATAAGATAACAATTTATCTGAAACCGAATATTTTTTTGACAGCATTAAAACAGCCTCATCAAAAATTGCGTCCATTCTGGTATCATTAGAAATCTGCCGTATGTGGTCAAGATTACAATTTTCATACGGCAACTGCGGTTCTGTTCCGTTTAAAACACTTGATACAAGCGTCAAATAATATGCATATTCTTTTTTTTGAGCGTCATTAAGATGTTTTATCATTATACAAAAACTACCTTTTCTTTTTTATCTTTATCGACTTATTAATTCTGTGCGCTGAATAAAGCATACGCATTGGCGCTTTAATATACTCCCACGCTGACTTATAAAATCTGTATGAAAGCGAATTATCGGTATAGTGTTTTCCTTTTCGATAAAATGCGGTAACCACACCTATAATATTTTCGTCAGTAATTCCCCGTTCTTTATGAAACTGATTATCACCGCAAAAAATATATTTGCCATCCTTATCAAAACCGACAACTCTGTGCAAAACAAAATCGCCGTTACTTCTTCGGTATAAAGCAACATCAAGATAATTAAGCCTGCCATCAGGCTTTTTAAGAACCACAACATCTTCGCCACTCCTGAGCATAGGAAACATACTTGTTCCATGCGGAGTAAAAGTGACTGTGCCGCCGCTGCTGAGTTTCTCTTTAATTATCTCTATTACATCTTCAAGTTGAATTTCTTTATTATTCAAAGACATCTGCATCCTTTAGCTTATTGATAAACAAGTCAATATCAGCACTTGCTTTTACTCTCGTAACATCGTATTCATCGAGCATTTTTTCAACAAGCTCTTCTTTTTCAATGCCTTTTTGGAGCTGCTCAAACAAAAAAGCTCCTGTTTCATTGAGATTAATTACTCCGTTAAAATCAAGAGTAAGACTGTTTACAGGTACTACCACATAAGAATCCGCTACTTTTCTTAAAGCGAAATCATCTTTAATCTTCATACTGACATCTCCCGAATATTTATAAAAAAATTGTCTTCACTTTTATTATATTGTAATATATAAAGAGCAAAAAAGCAAGTAATACAGAGAGTTTATAGTATACAAAAAGCTCCGCAGAAAACTCTGCGGAGCTAAGTGATTAAGTATTAATTATCTGTTAAGATAAATTAGTTCTCTCTTCTTCTAACGAGGAAGAATACACCTGCAGCTGCAACCATTACGCCGGCGAATACGAAGAAGATTGTTGTCTCCTGACCTGACTGTACTGAGTTAGAGCCTGATGATGAACCATTTGATGAAGAGCCGTTTGATGATGAACCGCTGTTTGAAGAACCACCGTTTGATGAACCGCTTGATTCAGCAGCATCGTTCTTAGCCTCTGCATTGTTAATCTCATCTTTGTTAACCTTTTCGCCACCCTTTGTTGGGTCTGTGCAGTTACCAAGGATACCCTCGATTGTTGCCTTCTTCTTGTTAGCAACATCCTGAGTCATTGTTTCTTCCTTAACAAAACCCTCAAGTTTGAAATTTACATTAGACATTACAGCGACTGGGCTGATCTTGAGTTGGTTGATAAGATCCTGTGTCTTATCTGTCTTACTTGTATCAGCAACACCCTCGTCAGAAACATAATCGAGAAGGTAGTCAGCTAAAAGTGTTACATCTGTTGTACCGTCTGCAAGAGCTGTACCGACTACTTTTGATGTTGAAGTAATAACCTTCTGCGGACCACATTCCGGATGGTTCTTCCATGCAGCCTCAGTATCTGTCTTTTGGCTGTCCTTAGGGTTCTCGATCTGGTTACCTGTTACATACACAGTATCGCCAATGCAGTTACCGTTCATGATTGTGTTGTAAATCTGAGAACCTGTATCAGCACTGAAGATTACGCAATATAAGTTCTTGCTGCCGGCATTCTGAATTTCTTCAGCGTTGCCTGTCTTTGTTATATCATAAGAATAAAGATCGTCGCTTTCCTTTTTGCACACTTCTTTCTTTGTCTGCCAGCTTGGCCATTTACCTGTACCGTCAGCTCTCCAGACGTGGCAATAGATCTTGCTAAAGTTTTTCCAACCTGCACTCTTTACATCAAAGTAAATCTTTGTGCCGGCACCTACCTGTGACTCGTCACCTGCTGCTACTGCTGAAGAATCGTCAGCTGCTACTGCAGACTCGTCATTTGCTGCTACTGCGTCCTCTGCTTCAGCTGCACTTGCTGCAAATGCGCCTGCTGAAAGTACTAATGTTGAAGCAAGAGCAAGACTCATTACTTTTTTGAACATTTTAAATCTCCTCCATTGTTCATTAACTTTTAGGAATACACTATTCCATTGGAATTATTATACATCAAACATTACAAAACTTCAATACTTTAATTTCTTTTTATCGTTGTTTTAATGTACAATCTTGCTAGACTGTTTTTAGTAGTTCTAAACAATAATAGCAATAAATTGCAAACTTTCAGACAACAAAAATCAAATTATGTGGATTTCGCAACATTTATGCCTTAATCATACCATATACAGTTTCTTTAACGATAGCAAGTGCTTCATCAATCTTTTCAGGATTTTTTGCACCTGCCATAGCCATATCCGGCTTACCGCCGCCGTTGCCGCCTGCTGCCTGTGCAACAGCCTTAACGAGTTTGCCTGCATTTACGCCGAGTGCCTTAGCATCTTTACCGCAAGATGCGGCAAATGTAACCTTGCCGTCATTTTCACAAGCAAGTACAACTACAGAAAGCGGAGCAACATCTTTTGTTCTCTCGCACATTGCACGAAGTGCGTCAGCGTTTGCATTGTCAATTTTTTTAGCAATAATTCTTACGCCGTTTTCAATTTCAGAATTAATAAAGAGGTTGTCAACCTGCATAGCGGCAAGCTTTGTGTTAAGCTCTGCAATTTCTTTCTGCTGATCATGAAGTAAGGTTGCAATCTTCTGTGCGCCCTCTGTGAGTGCTTTTGTATTTGAAATCTTAAGTGTTTCGCAAACATTGAGTACAGTTTCACGGACATCGTTCATATACTTAAGAACTCCGATACCTGTAATGGCCTCGATTCTTCTTACACCTGATGCAACAGAACCCTCCTGACGGATTCTGAACAAGCCGAGGCTTGATGTATTTGTAGCATGTGTACCACCGCAGAACTCAACTGAGAACTTACCGATGCTTACAACTCGTACAACATCGCCGTACTTCTCGCCAAACAATGCCATAGCGCCGAGTTTCTTTGCCTCTTCGATTGGCATTTCCTTTGTAACAACAGGGATAGATGCAAGAATCTTCTTGTTTACAAGGTCTTCGACTTTCTTAAGCTCTTCATCTGTGAGAGCCTCAAAGTGAGTAAAGTCAAAACGAACCGAATGGTCTGTTACAAGCTGACCTGCCTGATGAACATGATTGCCGAGAACTTCACGAAGTGCGGCCTGTAAAAGGTGAGCCGCTGTGTGGTTACGCATAATATTTGCTCTTCTGTCAAAGTCAACGATTGCACGAAGTTCTGTGCCGACCTCAAGTGTACCGCTCTTAATTGTACAAGAATGGAGATAAACACCCGAAGCATCCTTAGTTGTATCGTCAACATCAACCTCAAGAGTACCCGATTCCATTACACCTGTGTCGCCTACCTGTCCGCCACTCTCTGCATAGAACGGAGTTTTGTCGAGAACAACAAGAGCTGTTTCGTTTTCGCCGACGCTGTCAACTCTGATACCGTCTTTAATGATAGCAAGAACCTTGCTGCCTGTATTAAGGTCAGTATAACCGCAAAATTCTGTTTTAGCAATATCAGAAAGGTCTGTTGAATCCGAAATCCAAGCGTCTGTGTCTTCTTTCTTTCTTGCATCTCTTGAACGCTGTTTCTGCTCTTTCAAAAGCTCGTGGAAACGGTCAACATCAACATCAATACCCTGCTCGGAGAGAATTTCTCTTGTAAGGTCGATTGGAAAACCGTAAGTATCGTTGAGCTTAAATGCGTCCTCACCGCTGAGAACCTTAATATCCTGGTCGTCAACAATGCCCTGCAAAAGTTTAAAGCCCTGGTCGATTGTTTTCTGGAAACTCTCTTCCTCGACTCTGATAATCTTTGTAATAAAGTCCTGCTTTTCTCTTAATTCAGGATATGCCGATTCATTTTCTTTTATTACAGTTTCGCATACCTTATACAAGAATGCGTCTTTGTATCCTAAAAGTCTGCCGTGACGGGCTGCTCTTCTGAGCAAACGGCGGAGAACATAACCCTTACCCTCATTTGACGGAAGAACACCGTCGCCAATCATAAATGTTGTGCTGCGGATATGGTCGGTGATAACTCTGAGTGAAATATCCTTTTTATCGTCTTCACCGTAGTTTACACCTGTAATTTCAGAAATCTTCTTCATAATATTCTGAACAGTATCAACCAAGAAAAGGTTATCAACACCCTGCATTACACAAGCAAGTCTTTCAAGACCCATACCTGTATCAATGTTAGGATGTGCAAGCGGTGTGTAGTTGCCGTTGCCGTCGTTTTCAAACTGTGAGAATACAATGTTCCATACCTCAACGAAACGGTCACATTCACAACCGACATGACAGTCAGGTTTGCCACAGCCCTTTTCATCACCACGGTCAAAGTAAATCTCCGAACAAGGACCGCAAGGACCTGAACCGTGCTCCCAGAAGTTGTCTTCTTTGCCGAGTCTTACCATATGAGATGGCTCAACACCAATTTCTTCTGTCCAAATTTTATAAGCCTCATCATCGTTTTCATAAATAGATACATAGAGCTTATCAACAGGCATTTCGAGAACTTTTGTAAAGAACTCCCATGCCCAAGCTGTAGCCTCGTGCTTGAAATAGTCACCGAAAGAGAAGTTACCGAGCATTTCAAAGTATGTGCCGTGACGGGCAGTAATGCCTACCCTCTCAATATCTGGAGTACGGATACACTTCTGACAGGTTGTTACACGCTTTCTCGGCGGTGTAACCTCACCTGTAAAATACTTTTTCATAGGAGCCATACCGCTGTTGATAAGCAGAAGGCTGTTGTCGTCCTTCGGAACAAGTGAAAAGCTCGGAAGTCTTAAATGACCCTTACTCTCAAAAAATGAAAGAAACTTTTCACGAAGTTCGTTAAGTCCTGTCCATTCCATTAAAAATCTCTCCTTAAAAAATTTGCAAAATAAAATCCTGCCCCATAAAAATGGGACAGGAGAATAATTCCTGCGGTACCACCCAAATTGGTGCTTAAACACCCTCTTTGAGTAATCTTACGATTACAATCCTTAACGCAGATATACGCTGTGCTTAGTCACACAGAGCTCAGGGGCAGCGTGCTGTAAACATTCATAAAGTCTTGCACCGACCGACTTCTCTCTGAAAGAACGAGATACAGCTAATCCCGTCAACGCCAATTACATATACTTTTTATTCAGTAGCATTATAAAACTAATTATTCACAATGTCAAGTGAATATCGGAAATTTTCTGATATTTTTCTTTTTTCGTACCGCAACAATCGCATTAATTTTGTTGCATATTGCGACACAAAATGATATAATACATTTATATATGTTTTTATATCACTTTGGAGGAGATTATTTTGAGTGCAAAAGTCACTTTACTTACTTATACGCCAAATCCCGAAATGACGGTTGCAATGGCTGCAAAACTCTGCTACTCACCGTCCGAAATATCAAATATAAGAGATGGGCTTACTGAGGAAAAGGCCGCTGATTTTATAGATATGCTTGCAAACATCGGGCACGGCAGTCCGTTTGAACACGCTTCTTTTACCTTTGGCATTGAGGGCATTTCAAGAGCCTGCTCACATCAGCTTGTAAGACACAGAATCGCATCTTACAGTCAGCAGTCGCAGCGTTATGTTGACGGCACAAAGTTTGATTTTGTAACACCGCCTGAAATTGCAAAAAACGAAAAGGCGCTTGCCGCTTATAACAAAGTAATAGAAATGCAGTCAAAGGCTTACAGCGAAGTTCGTGACGCACTTGTTGCAGGATATATCAGAGAGGCAACAGGAAACTGTGACGATAACGATGAAGAAGTCATAGAAAACTACAGAAACGAAAACAAAGCAAAATTCAATGCTTTTGTAAAAAAAGCAAATGAAGACGCAAGATTTATTCTTCCTAACGCATCAACCACAAAAATTGTCTGCACTTTTAATGCAAGAAGTCTTGAGAATTTCTTTGCACACCGTTGCTGTAACCGTGCACAGTGGGAAATCAGAGATGTTGCCGAGCAAATGCTTAAACAATGTCTTGAAGTTGCTCCGCATTTATTCAAAAACTGCGGCCCTGCGTGTTTGTTCGGTGCTTGTCCCGAGGGCAAAATGAGCTGCGGCAAAATGAAAGAAGTACGCAAAAAATACGGCAGAGAGTAATATTTTAATTATATTTTAGAATAATAGAAATGGATAGGAACAAAAATGAGTGCAAAATTCATTGTAATAGAGGGTCTTGACGGAAGCGGAAAGGCTACCCAGACAAAAATCCTCTTTGATAAAATTTCAGCAATGGGAAAAAGCATTAAAAGACTTGAATTTCCCGATTACGCAAACGAAAGCTCGGCACTTGTAAAAATGTATCTCGGCGGAGAATTCGGCAGTAATCCGAATGATGTAAACGCTTATGCCGCTTCGTCCTTTTATGCGGTAGACAGAGTGGCAAGTTTTCTTAAATTTTGGAAAAAAGATTACGAAAACAGTGATGTGATTTTAAGCGACAGATACGCTACATCCAATATAATTTATCAGATGTCTAAACTTGACAAATCGGAGTGGGACAACTTTATTGAATGGCAGGAGGATTTTGAATACAATAAACTTTCTGTTCCTAAGCCCGATAAAGTTATTTATCTGGATGTTAAACCCGAAGTATCGCAAAAACTTATGAGCAAGCGTTACGAGGGTGACGAAGGCAAAAAAGATTTACACGAAAAGAATTTCGCGTTTTTGCTTGAATGCAGAAAATCTGCTTTATATGCCGCTGAAAAATGCGGTTGGACAATTATTGACTGTTGTGAAAACGATGAAATCAAGTCGATAGAATCAATAGCAGAGGAAATAGAAAAGGCGGCTGAAATTAATACTTTATGCTAAACTTTAAGCTGATAGAAAAATCCGATATAAATAAATTTCAGAAATACTACGACAATCCGGAGGGAATTTCACTTACTACCAATATTTTGAGCGCATACCTCTGGAGAAATGAATATAATATAAAATTTGCTTTGTACAACAAATGTTTAATAAAAGCATATTTTAATGACGATGACAGCGTGTGGGGATATTGCCTGCCGCACGGCGAAGATATAAAACCCGCTGTCGAAGAAATCATAAAGGACGCTCACGAGCGTGGGCAAAAACCTTTTATCGTAATGCTGACAGACGCACAGAGGGTTAAACTTGAAACCCTTTTTCCGTCAGAATTTAACTATGAATTTTCACCCGAAAATCAGGAATATGTCTATTTGTCAGAAGATTTAATAAATCTTTCGGGCAGAAAATTCCACGCAAAGCGCAACCATATTTCAAAGTTTAAGAACGGTTATCCCGATTACAGATTTGAAGAAATAACAAATTCAAATAAAGAGGACGCTTATAAAGTAATGCTTGATTGGTGTGCCGAAAATGAAATTGATATTGAGCACTACGAAGAAAAAAATGCAATCAGAGAGGCTCTTGACAATATGGAAGAATTTAATATGCACGGCGGAATTGTTTATGTAAAAGACAAAGCTGTTGCCATGACTCTCGGATGCGAAATCTCCCCTATTGCATTTGATATATGTTTTGAAAAAGCTTTGCGTGAATACGACGGCATTTATGCAGTAATTAACAATGAATTTGCCAAAACGCTGTCTTCTTATAAATATATAAACCGTGAAGAAGATATGGGGATAGAGGGACTTAAAAAGTCCAAACTCTCATATAATCCCATAATTCTGATCGCGAGGTATAACGCAACATTAAAAAATGATGGAAATTAATTTTTGTAAACCCGACAGTTCCGATATTAAATCACTTAAAAAGCTTTGGCTTTCATCTTTTGATGAAGAACCGAAAGCTGTTGATTTATTTTTTGACAAATGTTTTAACGCAAAACAAACTTATATTGCAAAGTACGGCGAAAAAATCATTTCCGCACTTTATCTTATAAGTGCAAGTTTTAACGGTCAAAAAGCTCATTATCTTTGCGGTGCGTCAACCCATAAAGATTTTCGCAAGCAAGGCATTATGAGCAAATTAATTAAATACGCTCTTGAAAATTCGACAAAAAGCGGAGATAAGTATTCCTTTCTTTTCCCTGCAAACGATAATCTTTATAACTATTATCAAAATTTCGGTTATCGTGAAAACTGCATTGCTTATATTTCCGATTTTTCAAGAAATGATTTACTTTCTTTGCAGGAATTAAATTTCAGCGAAAATAATATTCTCAAGCAGGGTAATGACTTTAAGAATTTTGCTGTCGAATATTATTCAACATATAATATAAAAAATGTTAAAAGCAAAAATTATTTTGCATTGTTTGAAGAAAATGAAAATACGGCAGAAGTATTTTACTTTGAATTTGAAAAAAACAATTTAAAAAATATGATAAATGATATTCTGCAAAATACCGATGCCGAATATTTCAGATTTACACATAATAAAATATTTGAAAACGCACAAAAAATCCGATACGGAATGGTAAAATCGCTTGACAGCAAAATCACCGTACCAAAGGATATTTATATAGGAATAACATTAAATTAAGTATAGAAAGGGTATTGCTATGTTTTATTTATTTTTAGCAGACGGATTTGAAGAAACCGAGGCTCTTGCACCGCTTGATATGATGCGCAGAGCAAAAATTGAAGTTAAAACAGTAGGAGTTACAGGCGAATTTGTAACAGGCTCACACGGTGTTACCGTTAAAGCCGATTTAAAACCCGAAGAAATATCATTTAATAACATTGACGGCGTGGTTCTTCCGGGCGGTATGCCGGGAACCGTTAATCTCGGTAAATCGGAAACTGTGACTAAAGCGGCTGTTTACTGTGCAGAAAACGGCAAAATTACCGCTGCCATCTGCGCCGCTCCGTCGGTTTTGGGTAACCTCGGAATACTTAAAGGTAAAAAAGCAACCTGTTTCCCCGGATTTGAAAAAGAACTTGAGGGAGCAACATATACCGCTGCTCCTGTTGAAATTGACGGCAATGTACTTACAGGCAAAGGCGCAGGCTGTGCAATTCTCTTCGGCAAAGCTATTGTAGAAAAAGCAGTGTCTGCCGAAGCTGCAAACAAAGTCTGCGGTGATATGCAATGCCCATAATAAATATAAAAGAGCAAAAAAATTCACTAAGAGCAAAGCATAAGAAAATCAGAACAGCCTGTCCAAAAGAAATCAGAGCCGCTCTTGACAAAACATTGTTTGAAAAATTTGTTGATTTGAAAGAATATAAAGAGTGCAGTATTCTGTTTGCATTTGTTTCTATGCCGATAGAAATTAACACCTACCCTATTCTTGAAAAGGCGATTGCAGACGGAAAAATACTTGCTCTGCCAAAATGCAGACAAAGCGAGCCTGTTATGGATTTTTATAAAGTAACATCACTAAGTCAGCTTATAGAGGGCAAATATTCCATTATGGAGCCTGATACAGAAGTCTGCGACAAAATTACCGATTATTCAAACGGCCTTTGTCTTGTACCCGGATTAAGTTTTGACTTATACGGGTATCGGCTCGGTTTCGGAAAAGGCTATTATGACAGATTTTTAGAACAGTTTGGCGGTACAACGGCAGGTCTTTGCTACTCAAGATGCATTGAGCAAAAACTACCGCACGGAATATATGACAAGGCTGTTGACATAATAATAACTGAAAAATTCACAAACGATACACGAAATGTGTTTGAAAAAGGAATGGTGTAAGTGAACGAAGAAAATAATATTCAGAACCTTGAAGAAAAGCGTCGCCAAAAAGCAAAAAGCTTTACTTTAAATATTCAGGACGACATCTATGACGAATCCGCAAAAACAGAAAACAACGAACCCGAAGAACTTAACTCTTACAGCGGCGAAGATGTTAAGGAACAGATGGCAAAAAATTCTAAGCAGGCTTTAAAAAAGAAAAAGAAAATAGACAAAAAACTTTCAAAAGCCAAAAATAAGCGTAACCGCAGAGTTTTCAGAGTTATCTGGTTGGTTTCCGTTATAATTGTCGGTGCTATGGCAGGTATGTTCTTTGTGGCAGGCATTGACGATATGCTCGCTATCAACCGTACCGAAGAAAAAAATGTAAGAATAGAAATCCCTGCAAATCCGAATCTTGACACAGTTGCAACCGTTCTTGAAAAGAATAATATCATTGATGATAAAAACTATTTCAAACTGTTTGCAAAATTTACAAAAGCGGATGACGATTTTACACAGGGTACATATGACATCAAAACAAATTTGGACTACGAGGCAATTATCAACTTCTTGCTTAGCAGTGTAAACCGTACAGATACAGTTGAAGTAACAATTCCAGAAGGCAGAAATGTCCTTGAGATTGCTAAGTTACTTAAAGAAAAAGGTGCTCTCGCCGATGAAGACAAGTTCCTTGAGCTTTGTAATTCAAACCATTTTGACGATGAATATACATTCTTAAAGGATATTACAAATGCAGATGACCGTTACTACAAACTTGAGGGTTACCTGTATCCTGATACTTATACATTCTATGAAAACGAAGATGCAGAGAATGTTATTTATCGTTTCCTTAATAACTACGAATCAAAACTTACCGAAAAACAAGATGTTCCGGGTTATGATAAGGTAACAACCATTGAAGATATGCTTAAGAAGAACAGAAGCGACTATACTCTTGACCAGGTTATGATAGTTGCGTCAATCATTCAGTCAGAGGCTGCCGATACAGACGATATGTATTACATTTCTTCTATTATCTACAACCGTCTTAATGCCGATGAAGATATGGGTGTTAAGTATCTCGGTCTTGACTCTACTAAATTCTACCCGTACAGAACACAAGCTGATATTCCTGAAGACGCAAGAGATACTTTTGAAAGTTCATATGACACATATTCTAAAGAAGGCTTACCGGCAGGTGAAATCTGTAACCCGGGTATGAATGCAATTATCGCTGCGCTCAATCCTAAGGATACAAATTACTACTTCTTCTGTCACGATAAAGACGGTAACGCTTATTATGCTTCAACAATTTATGAGCATAACGAAAATCTTGCAAATATTGAATAATTAGGAGATTATAATATGATTACAAGACCAGAAGTGCTTGCACCTGCAGGCGATATGGAATGTCTTAACTCTGCGCTTTCATTTGGCGCAGACGCAGTATTCCTCGCAGGCAAAATGTTTGGTATGCGCTCTGCATCAAAGAATTTTGACAATACACAGTTAAAACAGGCTTGCGAACTTGCCCACGCAAAGGGTGCAAAATTATATGTAACCTGCAACACTTTACCACGAAATAATGAACTTGACTTTTTACCCGACTATTTAAGCTATGCTCAAGAATGTGGTGTTGACGCATTTATTATTGCGGATTTAGGTGTTTTTGAAGCCGCTAAAAAATACGCTCCAAAGGTTGCAAGACATATTTCAACACAGGCAGGCGTAACAAACTATGCAACCGCAAATGTACTTTATAATATGGGTGCATCAAGAGTTGTGCTTGCAAGAGAGATTCCGCTTGATGAAATCGCACAGATGCGAGCAAAAATTCCGAAAGACCTTGAAATTGAATGCTTTGTACACGGCGCAATGTGTGTGTCGTTCTCAGGCAGATGTCTTATTTCAAGTTATATGACAGGCAGAGATGCAAACCACGGCGACTGCGCACAGCCTTGCCGTTGGAAATATCACCTTTTTGAAGAAAACAGAGAGGGTCAGTACTTCCCTGTAGAGGAACATTCGGACGGCACATACCTTTACAATTCCAGAGATCTTTGTATGATTGAGCATATTCCCGAGCTTGTAAAAGCAGGAGTTTCCAGTCTTAAAATTGAGGGCAGAGCAAAATCAGCTTATTACACCGCTGTTACAACAAATGCCTATCGCCATGCTGTTGACGGATTTATGACTAACGGTGAAAATTATGTGCTTGAACCTTGGATTAAAGAGGAACTTGACAAGATAAGCCACCGTGAATACAATACAGGCTTTTACTTTGGCAGGGAACCGGGACAGGTTACGGGAAACGGCGGTTACATAAGACATTATGATGTGGTTGCTGTTTGCGAAAAGTCGATTGACGACACCACAACAGAAATTACACAGAGAAACAAATTTCTTGTGGGCGATACACTCGATGTACTGCCGCCAAGCGGTATTCCGTTCAATGTAAAGTGTGTTTCACTTACTGACGAATACGGAAATTCCGTTGATGCCGCACCGCATCCAATGCAAAAGCTCACAATGAAGAGTGATGTAAAAATTCCTGACGGTTCAGTTATAAGAAAAAAGAAAATTTGATATAAAAACTCCCCTGTTTTGCGGCAGGGGAGTTTTTGTTGGCTTTGCTAAGTTCTTTTTTAGTTGTTGTGAAATTATGGTTTAGCGGAATAAATTGGAAAAGCAATTATAAAAGTTTGGTCGACCTTTTCA
>OGLF01000363.1_pt1 | contig 29955 bp, 71 predicted proteins | sample 1572701 | NCBI WGS metagenome assembly OGLF01 (sample SAMEA2581910, study PRJEB24529) | metagenome | biome: Human gut stool | place: China | collected 2011 | reverse complement strand
GAAGTATTAAAATTTGGGTAATAAGAGACATAAAATTTCACGCGGGTAATATACAATTTCAAATTTTCCCCAGAATACATTCTATCTATATCTATATAAATAGGAAGATTTCAAAAGGGTAATAAAGATTTTAAAATTTTCCCCGAAAAAGGTATTGACAATGGTTTTTTATTGTGGTAAAGTGATTATATCAAACGAAAGAGAGGTATTTTTTATGGCGTTATCAGTTATTGAAAGCATTATTATTAGAAAAGTTGAAAATGTTTTCCCTAAAGAATTGTCAAGATTAAGTAAAGATATGGTAGCTCCCATGATGCTTATAAGACATTATGTCAGAACTTGTTGTGAAAACAATGATATGATGGGAATGTTAAATGAAGAAAGATTTGAGCATATTTGTAATTTCTTATATGAAAAATATGTAAAATAACATTTGACAATACAATTAAATTATGTTATAGTAAAGAAAACGGAGGTAAAAGAAATGACATTAAAAGAATTTTTATCAGTGTTAAATATTCAAGTGAAATATCGTGTAATTGATAGGTTTAACAAAAAGAGAGTTGAGTTAAAACCATATCGAGAAGATAAAGAAACATATAATAGGAAAATTTATATGGTTTATCAAGAAAACGATGGAACACTTGAGATTCATTTATATTAAACAATAAAAGGAGAATCTAAAAATGAAAACGAAAATCAAAAATGAATTTCAAAATCCAGATTTAATTTTTGGAAACGAAAATCAAAAACGAAAATTGAAATTAAAAAACAAAATCCTAAAATCAATCATATATTCCACTTTCTTTTTATTTCTTCTGTCCGCTTGTATGCTTGACAGTGACAGTTATATGCCATATATTATTTCAGTTGCTTGTATGATGATTCTAATTGTATTCATGATTGCAAATTGGGGTACAATTAGTAAATATGATATAAGGAGATAAAAAATAGAATATGATAAAATTATAAAAAAGATGTTGACATATAAATCATAATATGTTATAGTATATACATAAGGAGGAAATAAGCATGGTGATTTTTAAAACACGTTACAGAGCGAACAAAGAAAAGAAAAATTCACAATGGTATTCAACAAGCGATGTAACAGTAAAAGTAGATGGAGGCTATACAATTATGACACCTAGCCAGTATGAAACATGGAGGAAGCAGAAATGAGGATTGAAGTTAGAATTGATGGCATGTTAATGTTTTCAGGTCTTGCAGAAGATTATCTTTTTATGAACGATAATGATGAAGAGCTGGAATTACTACTTGACAAATTAGAATCAATGCCATATAATAGTATTGTAAGGTTTGATGATATAGAAATTGAAAAACTATTAGATTTATTGTGGAGTTAGAGTTAAAGGAGGAAACGAAAAATGAGTATGAGATGCAGAATCAGCAAACTAGATAAAAATTTAAAATCTAAAATTGTAGCAATGTTATATGCTAACGGTTGTGCTAAAGAGGATGTAGATATGTTAGTACAGTACGGGACATTGGCAGACGTGAAAGAATATATTGATATGGAGGATTTATTTTAATGAAGATTTTGATTGCAATTTTAATTTTTTTATCAATGTTTAATTTTACTATAACATGGAGTTATGGTAATGGTAGTATTAAAAAGAAAAAAGAATATCATGCAATATTTTCGATTTTAGCATTTATTTTATTTCTTATTTTCTTTTAAAAATGTATTGACATTATATATTATATATGATAATATAATATTGTAAATAAGAAATGGATATTTCATAATGAAAGGTAGGTAAAAAAGAATGGATAAATTAAGAGTATGGTGGATTCCACAAGTAGGTGCAACAGAGGAAGCATTTTATGTTCCTGTAGAAACAGTTGAAGAAGGCAAAAAAGTAATGGATATGTTAGCAGCATATGATGCATATCAAAGACAGAATAGAATTAAGCCTGATTATTGTAATTGCGGTGGAGTTCAGAGATGGAATGAAAATTTTCAGGACTGGGAAGATTGGTATATGGAAACAGAAGATGACTACTTTGATGATGTGGATGATTACTGTGAACAGTGTGAAAAGGCAGATGAACTTGAAGAGTTTAACCATCAAATGTTTGCACAGATTGATTGGAAAAAGATTGAGAAAATGTCGTAATAAATGCGTGTTCCATGTGAAAGGCAGGAGGATAAAAAATGGATTTTACAACAGAGAATATGTCACTGAAAGAAAGATATGACATTTTGAATAAGGTTAATTTAATTCCTATTGGGACAATTTGTTATGAAGCAGGAGATTTTACAGAATGGACAAAAGAAATCATTGTCAACAAAGAAAATCAAAAACGAGTAACAATGTTTTGGAACTGCTTATTCTTTTTAGATAAAGAACAGGCAGATCATGTTACTGATAAAGCACACTCAGATTATGCAAATTGGCTATATAGCTAACTAAATTCGCATTTCAAAGTAAGATTGGAGGAAATGAAAATGAAAAAAGTGTCAGGATATATTAGTATAAGAGCATTGGGAACTTATGATTACGAATTTTATGTAGATGATGACGCTACAGAAGAAGAAATCGAACAGAAAGTAACAGAATATGAACAGCTTAGTCATAGTTATAATGTAGAAGAAGGTTATGAAACCTATATAGAGACAAAATATAGAAAGCGTTGAAACTAAGATTCCAATAAATTTATATATTGACATTGACTATAATATATGCTATCATATTATTGTAGTCAATAATGAGTATATAAATTGAAAGAGAGGACTAAAAATTGAATATTGAAATACTATGGTCTTATAAAAACAATGTGCTGATTAAAGACCTACAAACCGGATATATATGGCTTTACAGTTATAACAAGTCTATTGCCTATTATGATGGCAGAATCCATATTTGTAATGATAATCTAACACAAGCTAGTAAATTTCATATGGCAGAGTTTAAAAAATTTTTAAAGGAAGGTTTAAAATGAAATTAGAATATGAGGATTTTTATAAAATTTCTAAGTGTTTAAATGAGATCAACAATAACGTTTATACAGAACAAGAAATAGCTTGTAATGCGTATGAATATAAGTTAGATTATGATTATAGTATTAAACAGGGATTCCCTACTTTTATTATGCAAACTTTATGCAAAGAAATTTCATATGATATGTATACACAAGAGTTGTTGGATATTGAAACAATGAATTGCATTTTGAAAAATGTTTTATATGATAAGTGTTGACAAGCAATAAATAATGTGGTATTATAATTATATCAAATAAAGTAAGGTATTTGAAAAAAGGAGTATCTATGAAGAATGAAATATATTCAATCGCTTATAATGATAAATATGGTAACGGATTTTCCGAAACAGAGCCATGGATTATAAGCGACTTTGGGAACGATTTAAAGATGTGTAAAATCAAGGCAAATCAGTTAAACCGGCGATTGTGCAAAAATGTTGTGATTTTTAAATGTAATAAGCTACCAGAAATTGTGACTTGGGATTATGTAAAAGCCCATAAAATCTAAGTTCGCTCGTGAATTGAAAGGAGAATATTATTATGGGTAAATATATGGATAATCCTAGTTTAGATGTAATGATTATAGCAATTGTTAATAAAGAAATGAAAGAATATAAATCAAAAATCTTAAATGCAATTGATAATCATTTTGATAATCCTTATTGTTCAGTAACAGACATTGGTAAAGTAATGTATGAAAAGGAAATTAAAGACTTGGTAAATAGAATTGAAATCTAAGTTTCAAGGCAAGAAAGGAGATTGTCATTGAGGTTAAGTAGAAAACAGGAAAAAGCAATCAGTATTGCTTGTGATACCATGAGTACCATTTTGAGTTCAGGTCTCGATAGTGATGAGGATGGATCTATAACGGAGGCGATAAATGTATTATTGGATATGAAACTTAAAAGTATAAAAGAAAGAGAAAATATCAGATATAAAAACTAAGTAAATTTAGCTTTTCTTTGGAAGTGATTTTTTGAAAAAAGTATTTGACATAACTGGAAATATATGATAATATATACTTATCAACAAAAAACATTGGAGGTATTTAAAATGAAAACTTTAGAAGATATTAAAAAGGAATTGACTAGCACATTAAAAGAGCATGAAATACTTTTACAAGCATGGAATAATGTTAATAGATTGTACAAGAAAGATGGTTCAAGTTTTTCTGTATTATCTAAAAATTTTGAAAAAGCAATTATTCAAAATGAGTCTTATAGTCTCTATCCTGCTAAAGTGGTTAAAGTTTTTGTTTGTTGCGAAGGAAAATTTTACAAGGAAGAAATTAACTGCACTCAGCTTGTAAAATATTCTAAAAGAAAAATTGATGATTCAAGAATTATTCACGAATCATGTTTAGAAGATAGATATGATTTGACGGTTGATGAAATTTTTGAAGAAATTGAGCTTAAAAAAGAGTATCACAAAAAGCGCATTGATGAATTAAATAAACAGCTTAAAACGGCAGAATCATATTATAATCAAGTTACCGACAAAATGGAAGAAATAAAAAATATTCTTGATACATTGTGTGACAAACATGGAGATAGAGAAAACATTGATTTAAGATATGCTTTAGAAGAAGTGGTACACGAATATTATTTTAGATAAATTCAAAAGGAATGTCAAAAAACTATTGACATTCCTTTTTTTAATATGCTATAATAATAATGGGGAAATATATAGTATTGTTAGTTAATACTAACCATTATGCAATTTGTATAATATTGTATTGAAACTTTGTGCAATTTGCATATTGTAATTAAGTGTAAATATGATATAATGGTTATAGTAAATGAAAGAGAGGTATTTATAAAGGAAGTTAAATTTATTTTTCCAGATGGAACAAATGAAGTATTGATTAAATGGTTTAACGATATTTATAGAGAGGATTTCACATCAGAAGAAACAAAGATTGTATGGGAAAATATTTCTAAGCATACTGAAATTAAGGAAATTTCAAGTCAGATTTGGGGTGAATTAAAAACATTATGTGAATATAATGAGGCTTGGAAATTATATTGAACACGATGATTTCATTATAATTTATAAAAAGCTGGTATAATTTCTGTATCAGCTTTTATTTTATATATAGGTTAGTCTTAACTAACTTTATTTATTTTTAATACTCCATACTCCCCCTATTCATTGTAAACCTTTTTTTAATAAAAGTCAATAGTATTTTATACAAAATTTATATAAATTTTTTGTGTAATATTTTTGTTGACAAATATGTGATTATGGTGTATATTAGTATTATCAAATGAATGGAGGAACAATATGAAAGCAAATACATATTATTTAATTGAAAACGGCAATATTTTGCATTATAGTTATAAATTTGAAAGAGTATTAAATTTTACTGTAGAAACAAAAGATGCAGAAATTTATTATAATAGTGTTTTAATCTGGAAACAAAATGTATAGGAGGACAACATAATGGAAATTATGGATATTAAAAACCAGTATGTAAGATTAAGCAAAGGAAGCATTACTGTAAAAGATGAAAATGGGAAAACCAAAGGGCTTGTAAGAGGTTTAACAAGGTTTTTAGACTTACAAACTAATAAACGGATTGATTATTTTAAATTGTTAAGAAATAGTGGTGTTTGGGGGAATAAAAAGATTGATATGGATAACTGTTATATATTAGATGGTACAGTTTATCTAATTAGAAACATGAATAGTTATAAGTATTATACGGAAGAAGAAAAAGAAAAATATGATACAATGTATCAGAATATAGCAAGTTATGGCATTATGGTTATACCATGTTATTTTGTAAAATAAGGGAATGAAAATTCCCTTATTTTTTTTGTAAAAATGTATTGACAACGAAATAAAATTATGCTAATATATACTTAGGATATGGAGTGGACACTTTAGGACGCAAACAGGGAAGGTACAATTTACGCTTTAACACATTAAAGTGATGAAAAATTTAAAAAGTTTTAGAAAAAGTATTGACAAGTGTTTCCATAAGGTGTATAGTAATATTATCAAATAAAGAAAAGAGGAAATGCACATGAAAAAGTATATTATATCACAAGACAAAAAGACTGGTTTATATTACGCACATCAAAAAGGTTTTGACTATATTCCCGTGTCTGGTGGCTTTTCAAAGAAACGTACAGAGGCTATGGAGTATGCAAAAATGTATAATAATCTGCCGAACAAAGTCGAAGAAATTGAACAGAGCAGAAAAGAACAATTTGAGAAAGAAATGGAATTGACAAGCGCAGAGAAAAAGTGGGTAGAATCATTTATAGGGAGATAGAAACAAATGAAAAGAAAAACTTATAACAATGTGTTAAAAGGAATTAAAATCATTCAGAAAAAAGGATATAATTTTCAAGAGTCCAGTGAAATTGTGTTAAAAGTATTTGAAGAACACGAGAACGGAGAAATGCCTATTGAATGGTGGCTTGATAAAATTGTAAATAAAGAAGAATGGTTAAAAGGTTGATAAAAAATATCAACCTTTTTTATTTTTAGTCTTGACAAATGTATTGAAATAATTTATAATTAAATTATCAAATGAAGGGGAAAAGTAATTACTATGAGAAAATCTAAACAGAGAGATTTTTACAGAGAAATTGACATTGCTTTAAAATCATATGAGGACTATAAACCATGGCATGATAAAAGCATTGAATGGGTATGTAATAGAATAGACTGGTGTTGGAAGTTTCGGCATATTACAAAAGAACAGATGGAGGAACTTGCAAATCGTTGTTGTAATGTGTTAGAAAGAGGCTGATATTTTTATCAGTCTTTTTTATTTTATTCTTGACAAATTATCCAGTATATGCTATATTAAAATTGTGATAAAGGGAAGGCAACACAAAAAAGAAGCTATCGGATAGGGGAGCGAGAGCATTAGTTAGTTGTAACTAATCTAGTATTGAAAACTACATGAAGTAGTACCGTATATTTTCCGTTTTAAGGCTTGTTTTATTGTCTAGTGGTAAATTGTGCCTTGAATAACTTTAAATTGATTTTAGGGGCATTGTAGTGTGTTACAGTGGCACATTAGAATACTGGAATAGGTCTGTAAGCGTGTATAAGCCGTTTTAAGCGTACAAAAGTGTGTTGTGGTATATTTTATCATTGAATGATTAAAAGTAGCTTAAAATGGCAAATAAAAGTGCTGGCAAAGGATATGGATATGGTAAGATACTATATATTAAATAGAAAAAAAGAAAGAGAATAATCCTCTTTTTTTATTGACAAATGAAAAAAAGTATGATATAATAAGATATAATAAGGAATCGGCTTTAAAGCGTTGATAAATCAATGGCACTGGCGGTTAAACAGCTAAGATGCAAAATTTTAGTTGTCAGACAATTTTAACCAATAGTGCTATTTTTGTATGCATTTTGAATTGTTTGAAAAAATGCCACAATTTGATTAAATTGCCAGAATATTTCAAAAATCCCCCACGAATTGTCAGATAATGGGAAAATTTTTGGGTAATATGGAATATGAAAATTCGCCCAAGGGTAATATAGGAATTAAAAAATGTGGGGGAATATATTGACATTATTGTGTCAATGTGTTATAATACAAGCAAAAGAAAGGAGAATACAATGAAAACAGGATATATGTATTGGAACACGATTTGTGATTATTTTTGTAAGGATGAATTTAATCTATCTAATGAAATCATTAAGGATGCTAAAACAATCAATCACATTAAATATTTATGGAAATGTGCAAGTAAAAAATATTTAAAGAATCAGGATATGAATGATATGGTTAAAATGTGGGCTAATCTTGATTCTTTACGGCAAGAAACATATCAAGAATGTTATGATGAGTTTCGTTCTTATTTAATGTATGCAACGGATAGAATGAGAATTAATCGTTGGCTTTATTTACAGCTAATTATTAATAGAGCATATGATTTAGTTTATGATGAATATTGCAAGGAATATGATTGGCAAAATTGGACAAATGAAATTCAAGGTGGATTCACAGATAAAGCCTTTGTTCATGAATATGATTTAATTTATCAGAAAGAATGGATAGGAACAATCTTACCTTTAATCAAACAAGCACAAAGAAATGAGGATTAAAAATCAAAAATGAAATTCAAAATCGAATCTAAGTTTGTAAATGACTATTTATATTCTCAATCTCAAAAGAAAAAGGAAATTCAAAATCGAAAACGAAAAATGAGAATCGAAACTGAAATTGAGAATGGATTTAGCAACATGTTTAGTGATAAAATTGAAGAATATAAGGAGGAATAATGATTAAAATTTATAAATGTAATAAAGAATTTTATATTGATAAATATGATGCTGATGGATTTTCATTAAACAAACAAATGAAAATTGTAAAAAATAGTAAATGGGAATATGATGACAAAAACACATTTAGAGTTATTGGTGGAGCAATTCATTTATATAGAATAAATGTTAAATGTGGTCAGTGGATAGAAATTGATAATGATATACTAAATGAATATTTTGAAGAAATTTAGAAAGGAGAATTAAAGATGAAACAAGTTAAAACAAAACCTAGATATTATGAAAAAAGAGAGCATAATTTTTATTGCGATGGATGTGGTAAATATTTAGGTCAATCATTAGAATATGATGACGGGTGGTATGAAGAACTAGGAAAATTTGAATCACAATATTTTATTGATAGTGGGTATTATATCTTGCATAAACATTTGTGTAAAAAATGTAAAGATAAATTATCACTTGAAATTGGAGAAAATTTAAGAAGATTAGGTTTTAAACTGGAAAGTGAAATGGAGGATTAACTATGAAAAAAATTAAGTTTGTTAAAGATCACACATGCGAAGCCATGAAGAATGTTGGCAATATTAGTATAGAAGAATATAGTATAAATGATGCTTATACTAATTGGTATCATCACTTACATTTAGATAATGAAAATGATAAGCTCATTTCTATTTTGTATTGTCCATATTGCGCTAAAGATTTATATAAGGAGGATTAAACATGAGTGTTAATATCGAAACACAAGATTATATTAAGCAAAAGAAAATGGAAAGGCAAAGACAGAATCAGAATAATAACAATGACCTTGTAACTTATGCTATAGCCGCAATTATTGTATTTTTTATTTATGCAATATTGTTTAATTAAGGAGATGAAAATAATATGAAAGCAATAAATATTGAATGGATTGGAAATAAAAGCTTACCGACAGAAGTAGAAGCACCAGATAATTATAATATTTTTGAAATTGGTGAATGGTTAATGGAAAAATATCATTGCGACATTGATACTTATTGTGTATGGGATGAAAAAGGATTTAACACAATTATGATTGAGCCATAAAATGGTGTTTTTAATATTTAACAACACACAATAAAATAGCAATTTCAAATGGAGAGACTAATGGAAATTTATGATGCGATAGTTGGATTTGTTGATTATAGAACTATTGATAGTGAAAAGAATGGCAGATGGTCAACCAAAATGCGATGTAAGAAATATGGTACTGCATGGTTGGCTGAAAATCATGTAAATGGAATTGAAACGTGTCCAAAATGTAATACAACTGAGGAAAATATATCATTAGGGTTGTGTAAGGAATAGAAAGGAGAGATAAAAATGAAAGCAACTGGTCTTATAAGAAGAATAGATGATTTAGGTAGGATTCAAATTCCAAAAGAAGTAAGAAAGATGATTGGATTAAAAGAAGATTATGCTCCATTTGAATTTTTTATTGACGGAGACAGTATTGTAATTAAGAGATATAAGGAGAATGAAAATGAATAAGAAAACTATCATAGCCATAGTAGGTCGTTCTAGTTCGGGTAAAACGTATATTGCAAAACGATTGTCTACTATTTTAGGATATAAAGAAGTAGTATCACACACAACACGCCCTATTCGTTCAAATGAAACTAATGGGGTTGAGCATTGGTTTGATTCAAAAGAAGAATTTCAAAATGTACTTGACAATCAGACTATAATAGCTTATACTAAAATAGGAGAGTATGAATATTGTGCTACATTAGAGGATATTGAAGATAATTGTATATATGTGATTGATTATGATGGAATCAAGTATTTACAAGAGCATTTCAAAGACCAAATCAATCTTAAAATTATCTATATTTATTGTGATGAATATATTCGTAGAGCAAGAGCATCAACACGTTCTGATTTTAAGATTGCATGGGAAGATAGAAACAAAGCAGAGGATGAACAATTTACAAAATTTGAATCTAACAGACCTTGGGATTTGTTAATTGATAATAGTCATGCAAATTTAGATATGGATTGGGTTAAGAAACAAGTTAAATGGATGTTGAAGAGGGAAAACTAAAAATGGTATTTGAAACAAGTCAAAGATTAGACAAATGGGTAGAAAATCATAGAAAGAAATGTTTTACTCATGCAACAGCAAGAGAACAATTTGTATGGGAGTTTTTACCAAGTGGTATTGTTGATTGTCAAACTGTAAAATGTATGTGCTGTGGTGCAAAATTTACTGATTATGTGGATTGACAAAGTATAATAGTTATGATATAATACATACAAACGAAAGGAGAATAAACTATATGAAGAAGAAAATTTTAGCAGTTGTATTAGGATTAACATTATGTTTTGGAATGACTGGATGTACCAATGTTGTCAATATTGATGAGAAAATTAAGAGTCCGAACTCAAAGTTATGTGATTTTGAGGTTGTTGAAACAAATTTTTATGGAGCAATTTTAGTAGATAAAAATACTAATGTTTTATATTACTGGGTTCAGGGTGATAGTATGACACCTATCTACAATTCAGATGGAACAGTTAAATTATATGATGGAGAATAATATGATAGACAACGAATTATTAAGAGAGTTTGTATATACTATGAGAGATGCCACAAAGTAAGAACGAGAATCAGTAAATAATTATATTAAGAGTATATAAGAACCATTGTTCACTAAAGAACAATTAAAGAAATTCTATCAAGAATTAGAAAAGAAATCATTTAAGGCTGACTTAGGATATACTGAAACAGATGCAGTAAGATTAGTTGATATTGAAGATATTTTAATAAATCAGTTTAAGTAAAAATGTTGACATATTATATTTTGCGTGATATAATATGTGTATTAAGTGAAAAGGAAATAAAAATGAGCTATTTAGATAAACATTACAATGAAATTTTCAAAAAGTATTCTAAAGAAGAATTGATTAAAGATATTAACTCATATCGTAGTGGTAGAGGTAGACTAACAAAAACTTTAAATCAATTCTTTGAAGAATGTATTTTTAAAAGTTGTGGGAAGAAAACAAAAATTTCACCTTATGATTGTTTACAAAATGATGAAAAGATGAAAATTATTTTGGAGTATATTAAGTCTAAACCAAAATTTTTTACAAGTGATTCAGAAGTTGCTAATGTAAAATCATGCTTTAGAAATTCAATGTCTTGGGTTAGAAAAGTGGCAAATTTTCCACCAAAAGAAGCAAGAGATATTTATTTTAGATATTTCCCAAACGCTTTAATTGATTCAACAGAAAAATTAAATTGTCTTGACACAAGTTGTGGTTTTGGTAGTAGAATGTCAAGCGTTTTGTTAAGTGGTCATAATTATTTTGGAATTGACCCAAATATTGAATTACAAGATAAGCTTATGGAGTGCGCTAAATTTTATTATGAAAATGGATTTATTAACAATAATCAAATTTGTTCGTTATATACACAAGGTTCTGAATTATTTATTGATGAACTAGAAGGAATAATTGATGTATCATTTACAAGCCCACCTTATTTTAATCTTGAAAAGTATTCGGATGATGAAAGTGAATCTACGAAGCATTATGATAATTATGAATTATGGCTTGAAAAATTTGCAAAACCAACAATTAAGAATACATATAAATATTTGAAAGTTGGTGGTTATGCAATGATTAATATTAAAAATATTAGTAAAAAAGAACCATGTTATGATGATTTTATCAATATTTTTAATTTGATACAAGGATTTGAATACATTGAAACATTTGATATGCAGTTTTCTAAAAAACAATATGGCATGAATTATAATAATGAAAAAGGTGTAATTGCAAATAAAGAGCCAGTTATGTGTTTTAAGAAGGTGAAATAATGAACGTAGATAAATTAAAAACAGTTGCAGACACTTATTGTGATTTATATAGACTTGGTAAAATTTCAAGGGAAGAAGCAAAAGATCATATTATGCCTTATCTTGATTATGTAAACGAAAAATCTAAAGAACTTGCAAATAAGTATAATCAAAAGCATAAAGAAATTACATTTTCTTATTATTTAAGAGCAAAATAACTATTGACAAACTCAACTATCTATGTTATAATTACCTTATCAAATGAAAGGTAGGTAACAATTATGAGCTTAAACGATTATATCAAATCTTATACAGAATATGCAGAATATATTGATTTATCGGCAAACTCTATTCACACATATATTGAAAACGTAACTAAGTTTTTCAATACTGTCAATAAAAATGTAGAAGATATTAAGAAAGCTGATGTTAATATGTATCTTATGAAATATAAAGATGGTCATGCTTATTCTACACTTGAGATTATGGTTAGAAGTTTAAGTTCTTTTTATAATATCATTCTTGATGAGTTACAGTTGATTGATATGGTCAATCCTATGATTGGTATTAAATTGCCTAAACGTAAGGAAGAACAAGAGCATCATATGGTATTAGTTAAAGATGAAGTAATGGCTTTAATTCACAATGCAAAGAACATTCGTGAGAAAGCTATGCTAATGTTTATGTTCAATACTGGTGTAAGATTTTGTGAGATTAGTAATGTAACGCTTGATATGTATTTGAACAGAGATAGTAATAATGCTATTGATTTAGTCATTACAAAGGGTATGAAACCGAGGACAGTATATTTAAGTGAAAATACTTGCAAGGTTATTGATAAGTATATTGCTGATATGAGAAAAGATGGTTGTGAATATTTGTTTGTTAGTAACCAAGGAACTAAAATGGATAAGCAGAGCTGTTCAAGAACATGGAAATGCTTGGCTAAAAGAACTGGATTTGATGATGAGAAGATTGCAAAATTAAGTAATCATTGTCTTAGAGCGAGTTATGCAAGCTATTGTCTGAACGATTTAGAAGTGCCGATTTTAGCGGTAGCAAGTAGTATGGGTCATAAGAAACCTGATGTAACATTAGAGCATTATTATAAGGCTGATAGTGAAAAGATTGAAGGATTTATGAAGGAGGTGTGTTAATGTTAATGTATTATTTAGATAAATATGTTTGTGATAAGTATTATAAAATTGAAACAAAAGGTCATATTATATATACTGGTTATATGCTAAATTATAATTGGGGAAATATTATTATGGTATCACCAAAAGGAATATATCATATTCCGTATGAGGATGTTTATTGTGTAATTCCATTAAAAAAAGCACCGAATGAAGAATTTGAAACAATGGTAGAAGAGATTAAGGAAGGAAAGAAATAATGAAAGTAGAAGCAAAATGGAGTGGTAGTTATCCTTGTTTATGTAGCGGAGAATGGACATTGTTTATTGATGGGAAAGATGTATCTGATAAGATTCCAAAAGATTTGAAAAATGAGCCTATGAACACAAAGGATATTTATTCAAGTTGGCGGTTTGGAATTGATTGGAAAGTAGAATGTGATAATTACCAAGACGGACTTAAATGTGAAGACTGGATTAAAGAAAATAAAGAATGGTTAGATAGAATTACAACAGATAAAAACGAACAAGAAGATATTTATTATGCTTTTCAATTAAATGATTGGAGATATGGAAGTTGTGGAGGGTGTATTTATGGACTTGGGTTATAACAATGATTGGAATGATTATTTTTGTAATTAGTTCTATTATATGTATAATTTATAGCAACGAAATAATTCAAATTATATTTGGAATGAACTCTATTTGTTTCTTCATTTTATTTGTTGTTGGAATATTTTGTATGGGTTTTATTGAAAACCCTACTGGGAAATATACATATAAAGTAACAATTTCAGACGAAGTAAATTTTGTTGAGTTCAATAATAAATATGAAATAATTGACCAAGATGGATTGATTTATACAATTAAGGAAAAGGAGAATAATAATGAAAGTAATTAAAGATATTGATAGTTTTATTACAGATAATGAAATTGATAAAATATTTCTTGACATAGATGGAGTAATTTTTCATTCTTGCCAAGCTATGATTGATATTCTGAATGAACGTTATGGTGGCAATTTTGATGGTTCAGATGTAACAAGTTGGAATTTTCAGTGTTGCTATCGTGGAATGACAAGTGAAGAAGTTGAAAGTATATTTAACAATGGATTATTTTTTAAGATTGTCAAACCTATTGACGGAGCTTTAGAATTTATGGATAGATATAGGGATAAGATTATTCTTGTAACTAAAGCAAATATTGAAAATTATGCGCTTAAAAGAAAGTGGTTTGACGATAGAGGGTTTAAAGACATTCCGATGATTGCATTGCCGTTGAATGTAAGTAAAGGTTTTATCAATATGAATAATATTGATGAGTATTCTTTATTTATTGATGATAGTACACAAAATTTAATTGATTGTAATGCTGACTATAAAGTACAGATGAGGGAATATTGTGATGGCAAAGAGCGCGAATGGCAAAAAGGTTGGAATGGATTAGTAATGTACCAGTGGTAAAAAGGAGTTGACAAAGACTCCTTTTTGTGATATAATAGTCTTATCAAATCAAAGGAGATAAATTATGAGATTATCTAATGCTGAATTAAAAGAAAAATATTGCACATTTTGGAATGATGAAAAGCATGATATTGGCGAAGTTTATTATGGTGACGCACCTTTAATCCATTATGATGAAAAGGAATATGAATATTTTCATACATTGACTGGAACAATAGCTAATATTTGTGCCGCAGAAGCCTATATCTATTCTCAAAATGGAACTTATGATTTATATAGAACTTTAATAGGAGAAGTTAAAATTGCTGAAAATGGGACTGTATTATGTGGCGATATTAGTGTAAAATATTATGGCAAAACTTATGATATTATTTTAAATGAGATGTATGGATTACATAGCTTAACTATTTTACGATTAGGTAATAAAGTTAAAGGATTTTGTAATAAAGATGGTCAAGGTAGTCCAGCAAACAAATACAGAACAGAAGAATTAGATGACGAAACGATATTAAAGGTATTAAATGTTGATTTATCTGACTATGGTGAATCAATCCATAAGTTTATAAAGGCTTGTAAAGATTTATATAATAAAGATAATACTAATTATATCATGGATAAATGTTTTAGTATATAGGAGAACATTATGAAATGTTTTGATTGTGATTGGCTTGATTGTGTTGATAATATATTTTGCTAGTGTTATATAGAAAATGATTATATTCTATATACAACTAAAGAAGGTAAAGAATTATGTGATATGATGTATGGAGGTAATGAGAATAAATGGAAACGATTTGGGAATACCCGTTATTAGGAGTATGGAATGATTATCTTACTTATGAGCAAAATAATGCAAACGGAGCTAATTTACCAGAAGAGAATTATCCAGTTTTAATCTATAATTATGATAGGAACAGATATTATGTTGGAACATTTATGCAATCTTGTGGTAAGTTAGGACTATATAACGCATATAACGGAAAAGAAATGTCTCTGAATTATGTTATGTGGAGTTATTTTGAACTTGCTGACGTTGGTGATTGAAAATGACTGAACAAGAATACGAAGCATTTAAAATATTTATAAACAAAGTTTTATATGAACAAATGACAGAAGATGATTATTATATTGTCATGTGTAGATTAGGAGTAAATCATAGAGGTAATCGTTTTCAATCATGTTGTCATCATAGAAACCCAAATGATGGCGGTTATAATCTTGCTTTTAATCCTAATTCTAAATCATTTATGTGCTTTAGTCAATGCTCTTGTAGTTATTCTTTATTAAGTCTTGTTAAAAAGCATAAAGAATTAGTTGATGGCAAATGTTCTACTTTGTCTGCTATGAAATTTATATGCGACCAAGTAAATATTCCATTCAATTTCAAGGAAGAAGTTAAACAAGTCAATACTAATATATACAAATGGCAAAATACCTTGTTGAAATATACTAAGAATCATTCTAATGCAACAAATCAAATTTATGACAAGTCAATCTTGAATTATCTTACACCATGTTATTATGAACCGTGGCTAAAAGAAGGTATGACAAAAGAATCACTTGACAAATTTGATATAAGGTGGTATAATAGATTACAACAAGTGGTGATACCAGTATATGATGATGAGGGAAATTTAGTAGGTACACATGATAGAAACACTAATCCCGAATTGGTTGATAGCGGTTATAAATACGATCATTTGCGCTTATTAGACGGTACAGAGTATAAATTTCAAATGGGGCTTGTGTTATATGGTCTGAATATGAATAAAGCCGATATTGAACGAACTAGAACAGTTATATTGTTTGAAGCTCCTAAATCAGTTATTCATATAGACGGATTTTATGACTATAATATATCAGTTGCCATGTTTGGTATGAATTTACAAAAGGCTAAATTGAAATTGCTATTAAAGTATGGCGTTAATAAGTTTATCATAGCGTTAGATAGACAGTATGAAAATGTTATGATAAATGGTGAATATACTAAAGAGTTCTTAAAGTATCGTGAAAAGGTTGATAGAATTATTGATATGATTAGACCTTATGCTCAAGAAATAGGAGTTGTATGGGATAATGATGAAGATAGATTCTTAGGGTATAAAGATTCACCAGTTGACCAAGGCAAAGAAGTATGGGGAAAGTTGTTTGAAAGGAGAGAGATTGTGGTATGAAAATTTATAGATTACATTACTTAGAACAAGAATATATTCCAAGCGACTATGTTGATGAAGATGGATATGTTGATGACTATTATGATAATTATGTTGACCATGATATTACATTAGGATATTTTGATAATACAAACGCAATGAACAAATGGATTGAAGAACACGAAGACAATGACGGAAATATTATAGAATTTGTAGATAAAAAATTTGGTTATGGTTATAATCATGTTTTGTGCTACGATGAAGATTTACAATGCGAAGAAATTGAGGTGATTGAATGATTGGTTATTGTATATGGTTTTATGATATTAATAATAAGTGTTATAAAACTGGTTGCTGTAATCAAGAAATCAGTGAAAATGATTATATAGGTAAATATTGTACCTGTTGTGGTAAAAAGATTTTCATGCCTATTTTAAAATATGCTGACAGAGATACATTGCAAGGAGGTTTAGCTTATGCAACTTAATATTGATATGGGTCAAATGATGCAAGAACAAAGTCAAATATTACAAATGTGTGCAGAACATGATGGTTGTATTGATTGTCCTATGAAAACACAACCTATTCAAACTCAAATAAGCGTTTGGACTTGTGAACATACAGAGGTAGGCAATGCAAGCAAAGTACAAGAATAAGTCAAGGAATGGTCTAAGAAACAGGCATGAATATATTATAAAAATATTTAAACCTACTGGACATTATTATGTATATGACTGTCATGTGATATTTGATGTCACTAAACAAGAAGAAATGAATTTATGGATGAATTACGCTAGTGAGATTAGTATAAAGAATAATTGGGAGTTTGATAAACTTGAATTTGACAACGAGTAAATTATGTGATATAATATGTTTATGAAAAGGAGGTAAACAATGAGAGATATTAACAGAATTGAACCATTTATGAATGAATTATTAAGAATTTGGAAACTTGTCCCAGATTGGAGATTTGGACAGTTAGTTGAAAACTTTAAGAGATTTGCAAGAGTTGAAGATTTATTCTATATTGAGGACGATAAAATGTTAGAAGTTTTGAAGCAGTTTAAGGAGGGGTTAAAGTAATGGAACTATTAGATACAGTAAAACTTATGGAAAGCGATGATTACAAAAAGAGATTTAAGGCAGAATATTGGCAATTAAAGATTCGCTATAAAAAATTAAAAATTATGTGCAAGAAATGGGACAATGGAGAACTTGATTTTGAACCTACTTGCAATAGAAAAATTTATAATGAACAGATGCGGAATATGTATGGATACATGAAAATTCTTGAGCATAGAGCTGAAATCGAAGGGATTGAATTATAATGCCAAAATGTCGTTGTTGCGGCAAACAACTTGATAAAGATACCGCTTATAAGATTGGTAAAGCAAGTTATTATTGTAATGAAGAATGTTATAATAAAGTCATGGCTAAAAGAAATAAAGCAAAGGCTAAATATGAACCAAGTGAATCAAGTGACAGAAGAATTTATACTGATTACATATTGAAAATATATTTAGACAATGGATATGATAAATCAGAAGTTCCGTGGACATTGCTGATGAGCCAGACGAAAAACATATTGCAAGAACATGAAGTATGGTCTTATTTAACATTACAATATATCTTATATTATATGTATGAAGTATTAGAACTTAATCTATTTTCAGAAGAATCAAATGGTAGTATCTTATCATTGCTTCCGTTTTATGGGATTGAAGCTGAAAAATATTTCAATCAGACCAAAGAGATTGAAAAAAGTATTGATGAATTTGATTTTACTGATAATGAAATTGTAATTAAGAAAAATTGTGGTGGTAAGAAAAAGAAATATATTGATATAGGGAGACTAACATGACAGTAAAAGAGTTTTGTAATCAGCATAAACATGATAGTAAAGGATTTTGGTTATGTCCGAGTATTTGTAAGAATATGACAATTACACCAAAATTGTATGAATATGGAATTGATTATCAGAACGTAGGTAGTATTCCTAATAAGTTGTTAGAAAAGAAAGTAAGAAAAACATTTAGAGAAGATAGTGTGATTTGTATTATTTGGGAGAACGAAATATGACAAATTTTGAAAAAATTATAAGTGAAATCACAATAGAGAAAATTGCTCGTTCTAGGATAAAATCTGATTATCCTTTAGATTGTTGGTATAGAACAAGCAATGGTGAAAAATATTATTATTATAAAGATGCCTTAAAAGCAGAAATTGAATGGCTTAAAGAAGAAACGGATAATAATATATAATGTTTGCTATTATATACCAAAATGATATTATGGTTTAGTATAATAAACATTAGAATGTAGGTTAGGAGATAGATTATGATATGTAATCATACAGTGAACGACCGTTTACTTGGTTGTTATTTACAACGACCCGAATTGACACTTGATTCAAAATATCCACTTAACAAAGATGAATGGACTATATTGTTTCAAAAGATATTATATGCTACGATATATAATTTGGCACTAAACGGTTGTAAAAGTGTTAGCATTATAGATATAGACGAATTTGTTAAGCCTTTTGTAAGTGAATACAACGTGTTAGTGGATAACAATTTTGAAGATTATATAGCAACAGTTATTGAATTGACAGATGTTGATAACTTTGAATACTATTACACAGAGTTTAGGAAATTCAGTTGCCTTAATGCTTATAAAGAAAAAGGGTTTGACATTAAGAAATTCTATGATGAAGATAAAAGTGAAGAAAGTCAACTTGAAAATTTGAACCAATATAGTATTGAGGATATTATTAACTATTATGAAGGATTACAAATAGGAATTAAACGACAATTTAATGTTAAACGCGTAAAGGAAGAATATGTAGCTGGAACTGATTTTATGGAGTCTAAAGAAAGATTCAAAGAATCCCCTTTGATTGGAAATAGTTTTCAATCAGAATATCTTAATGGAATTTATAGAGGTATGTATGGATTTATCATTCGTGGAGCAAAAAGTGGTGGTGGCAAATCTATTCTTTCTATGGGTGATTTATGTAAAGCTACAATTAAAGAATATTATGATTTAAACAAACAATGCTATGTTAAAAATAAATCAAGAAAGGGTGCTGGATTATTTATAAATACAGAACTTGATTTAAGAGATGAACTTGACCCTATGATTATTGCATGGATAAGTGGTGTTCCAAGAAATCATATTATTGATGGTAGTTATGAAGAAGGTGAAGAAGAAAGAGTTGATAAAGCAAATGAAATTCTCCTTGACAGTGAGTTATATATTTGTGACGATCCAGAGTTTACGACAAAAAGTTTAACTGAAACGATTAAAGACTATGCTTTAAATAAAAATGTTAAAACAATATGCTATGATTACATTAGTAATAATGGGTTCGTAAGCAAAGAAATATCAAGCGAAACAAAAGTGCCACAAAGAGAAGATATGGTATTGCTTGCATTAACAGATAGGCTTAAACAAGTACAACGTGAATGTGGAGTTAGTTTAATTTCTGCCGTTCAAACAAACGGGCAAGAAGATAATATGGAATACCCAACAGAATCTTGTTTAGCTGGTGGTAAATCCCAAGTGCGTAAAACAGATGGAACAATGATTATGTTGCCACCAACAAAGAAAGAACTGTCACAACTTGAATCTGCTATTGCCAAGTGGAATTGTAAGAATAATAAACAATCATTTGGTAGTACAATTTATCCAAACAATGTCATACATATTATTAAAGGTCGTGGTAGTAAATATCCAAAGAATATTAAAGTATTTCAATATATTGATTTATCAACAAGTAGAACATTAGACATGTTTTGCACTGATAAGCAAAATAATCCTATCAATGTAGATAAATTAAAGATTGAATACGAAGATTAAAGGTGGTAATTTAACTTTGCATGGAAATAAAAGATATAACACTTACGATTTAACTGGTGAATACGGCATTGGTTATACTTCTAAAGGTGAAAAATTTTATTTTGATTTAGAGGACTATGATAAAATTAAGGATTATTGTTGGAGTATAGATAATTTATATGTTAGAGCAAGAGATTGTAAAAATAAAAAATTAGTAAGGCTACATAACATAATTATGGGTATTGAAGACAAAGAGAGAAATATAGACCACATCAACAATAATCGTTTAGACAATAGAAAATTAAATTTAAGGATATGCACTCCCAAACAAAATAGCAACAATCAATCGAAACCTAAAAACAGCAAGTGTCCTTTTATGGGTGTAAGTATAGAACATAATAGTTATGTTGCAAGAATAGGTTATAATCATAAAAAGATTAACTTAGGTTCTTATAAGAATTTAGAAGATGCCATTATAGCAAGATTAAGAGCAGAAAAAGAATATTTTGGTGAATTTGCACCACAAAGAAATTTATTTGAAAAGTATGGAATTTAAAGAAAGGAAACTAAACTATGAGAGTAACAGGAGTAATTAAGGACTATATCACAAGAGAGGTAACAAAGAAGTATCAAGAGAAACTTGATTCAATTCCTAACGATTATCAAGAAGATTATGATAAGATGATTAGTGAAATTGAAGCATTAGTTGACGAAACAAATATTAAAGCAAAACAAATTGCAGAAAAATATGGTATGTTGCAAAAGAAGAATGATAAGCTTATTGATTATCGTTCTTATAATCTAGGAAATGATGAAAGAAGTAATAAAAGATATGCTTTAACGAAAGAATTAAGAAGAGAGTGTAATGATAAAATTGCTCAAATTATTCTTGATTTAGAGTTGGGTGAAACAACAAAGAAAGAATTGAATGATGTATTAGCAAATGTTAATTTCTAAATTTATTAAAAATCCAGTTGACAAGACTGGATTTTTATGTTATAATTAGTTTATCAAATAAAGGAGGAATGGATGTGAATGAAGTAGAAAGTATTATAAGAAACTTTGACAAAGATAATAAGATTTGGGAATCATGTGTAAAACAAAATCTTATTAACCCTAGTTTAAGTGTTGGTGGAATGTATAATTATTATATGAGTAGCTATATTATGAAACAGTTGAAAGGAAGTAAAGTAAATGAAAGAGTTAGATGATTTGTTAAATACTGTATATGATGTTTGTTCAAGAACAGTAACAATATGTTTTGCTCATCCGAACACTTTATTAAAATTAAATATGAGAGATTTTTATAAAGACACATACTTTATTTCAGATTTGAATTGTGAGGAAAATAAGTTTATACTTGTAAAAGATAAACAATTAAAGAAAGAATTATATATATTTTGTATTAATCATAAAGATAGGGTGTTTCAAGGAGAGAAAGAGAACTAAAAAAGGAGATATAGATTATGAGTAATATGGTAAAAGTAAAAGTATTTTATGATGGAACTTGTGAAATTGAAGAAGTTAATGATAATGCGGCGACACAACATTTATATATTGCAGAAAAAGGGAAATTTGGAGAAGCATACGTGTGTCCAAAAGAATATGTAAAAAAGTATAAGAATATACTAATATGCACTATGATTAGAAAAAATTTTAAGAAAATCATTGAATTACAGAATCAAAATGAAAAACTTGAACAATTATTCTTGACAAATATTGATTGATATGATATAATACATATATCAGTTGGAGGTAGAATATGAACAATAAAATTTTACAAGAAAAAGAACATTCCTGTAAAGGTGTTGAATGGATTTTAGAATATAATAATTTCCTTGATAAAGTAAATAAAAGAAAGTCAGAACTTGTAAAATTACAATCTGAATATGACTTGCAAAGAGAAGATATTTTGCACTATATTGAAATGAAGAAATGTGACGCAATTATTAGTGCAAAACTAATGAAAAAATTAAAAGAAATCAGTGATCAAAGGAGAATTGTTAAAGAAGAGTTACAATCCTTAAACTCAATTTCTGATTTGTCAAAAAAATCTAAATATAAGAATAATGAAACATATGTATTTAAAACAAGTGTAATTATTGATTTGTTAGAAGAAAAGGAGGAATAGGAATGAAATTTAATTGGGAAGATTTTAAGAATAGTAATGGTAAAATTGCAGTGCATTGCAAAACAGAAGAAGAAGCAGAAGAATTTATAAAAGAGTGTTTCAAACATGGGATTAAATGGTGCTATAGTGATGAGAACACTACTCATTGGGAGGAAGTAAACGAAAGAAATTATTATGTTTATAGTGGGAGGCACTTATATTATGGAAATGGGGTTAGTAATCCAAATGAAATAACAGTTGTAGAATATAAGGAGGACAACAAAATGGAATTAAAAGAAGGCATGATTGTTGAGTGTAGAAACGGAAATAGATATTTATTAAGAAAGGTTGGTGATGTGCTGATTGGTTCTAATTTTGACGGATGGATTAAAACAACGTATAATGAAAATTTATGTGAGAATTATTATCATTACGAAACTTTTGATATTATGAAAATTTATATATCTAAGTCTCCAAAATTAGAAGGTTTGTTTGCTAACAATTATCTTGATTGCATTTGGGAACGTAAAGAACCTAAGAAGATGACATTAGCACAAATTAGTGAAGCATTAGGATATGAAGTGGAGGTAATTGATAATGAGTGATTATAAGTTTAACATTGGAGATAAGGTTAAAATCTTAAAGATAGATGAATGGTCTAGCGATGGCATGGCAGATGATATTGGTAGAATTGGAATAATTATAGACCGTTCTAATGACGAAGGTGTAAACGGTTATCTTGTTGATTTAGGAGACAAATCTCTCGGCGAGTTTTGGTATATGGAAAATTCATTAGAACTTACCGAGCCAAAAGATGATTATAATGAAGAACTAATAAGTAAAGACGATGTGTTAAATATTCTTTATAAAACAAAAGAAAGTGGAATTTTTAATCATGAAACAATTTGTGACATTATTAGATCAGTAAGTGAATTGTCATGCAAGTAAATGAATTATATAGCAACGAGTCTATAACTATAGAATCATATTTAGAAAAATGTGGGGTTGAAGATACGAAAGAATATCTTAACCCTACTGGTAAATATATTGATGAATGGTGGAAATATGAAGATATTCCATATGCTTGTCAAGAAATTGAATATTGGTCTAAGTTAGATAGTACAGTATTTATTATTCAAGATGGTGACGGAGACGGCATATGCTCTACTGTAATTTTATATCAATATCTTATGAAATTAAGTGATAAGTGGACTATAAAAATTCTTATTCATAGTGGCAAACAACGTGGACTTGACGATGAAGATATTATGAGCAGAATTAGGCAAGAAAGACCTGACATTGTGATTATTCCTGATGCTGGAACAAATAATTGTGAACAAGCAGACGAATTGTGTGGACTTGGTATTGGACTTATTGTTTTAGACCACCATGACATAGTTACACCGATTGATAAGGGGTATCTTGTAAATAATCAAGACCCTAGATATAATGTGTCAAGAAATGGCAGTGGTGCTTTAGTCACACATAAATTCTTACAAGGACTAGATAATCAACTTGGCTTAGATTGGTCGGGATATTTCATAGACTTAGTGGCATTAAGTCTTGTATCTGATAGTATGATTATGTCAGAAATGGAAAATAGAGAATATTATCATTTTGGACTTGAAACAAGAGATTGCGTGAATAATGAATTTCTTGGTGCTATGATTGATAGGTTTATCGGTAGCGATTATACTCAACGTGATCTTGGTTTTAAGATTATTCCTAAAATAAATAGTGTGTGTCGTTGTAACGATATAGAATTAAAACAACAGCTTATTCTTGCTTTTATCGGTCAATGTGATATAAATGAAACATTAGATATGATAGAACAAGCACATCAAAATCAGATTAAGATTGTAAACGATGTGATTCAGAATAATATGGACACAATATTGTCTTGTGGACAGAACAATTTGATTGTATTTGCAAGTGATGATGTACCACGTTCTTATAGTGGATTGTTGGCTGGAAAGATTAAGACATTATGTGATAACAAGCCTACAATAGTTGGTTCTATTAAAGGTAATACCATGATTGGTTCATTAAGGAGTCCTATTCCATTAAGGAAAGAGTTGGATAGTAATGAATTAGTTGATTGGGCTAGTGGTCACGAAGATTCTTGCGGTGTTCAAATTCAAGTTGATAACATTCAAGCACTTGTAGACTACTACAATACCTTTGAACTTTCATATACGCCCCATATAGACGTTCTAAAGTCTTATTCAATAAAATCTATACCTGCAAGATTATTTGGTCTATTTGAGCCTTACAGTGTGTTGTGGGGCAAAGGCTTAGAAAAACCTTTGTGGCACATTACTAATATTGTATTTACTCCTTCAGAATGGCAGATTATTGGTAAGAATAAACGCACATTAAAGTTACATAAAGAAGGTGTTGATGTTGTTATTTTTAACTGTCTAAAAAAAGACAAGGAAAATTTACAATTAGGTTATTATGAAAATGATGTGTTTGTAAATGAACCAAACAAAACTAAGCTAAAGATGGATTGTGTAGGTGAATTAAACATAAATGAATGGAATGGTAAAAAAACTTATCAAATAATTATTGACAAATATGAAATTTCATGTTATAATAGACCTTGTAAAGATGATTTGTTTTAGAAAGGAGCAGATATGGAAGTAGAATTTAATACAAAAACAGAAAAAATTGAAAGTGGAACACTTGTAAAATACAATAATAAAGGATTAATACCATGTTATTATGGAATTTATTTAACAGATATTGATGGAGAAAATCCAATTCTATATGATTTAGAAGAAGATCAATATTACAAAGATGTTGATTCATATAATATTGAACCTGTTATTGGTAATGTTAAACTGGTTGTAGAATAGGAGCGAGATTATGAGTTATGCTACATTTTTAAGATTAAAAGGACACATTACAGTAGAACAGATTGTTGATTATATTGATGAACATTATAAATTAATCAGTAATGGAACTCATGAAGCAAATTATGGTTCTTTGGAACAATATAATTGGATTGAATTTAAAGAAAAATATGACGATAGTAATGAATGGAAAATAACAAGTGGATTTATTACATTTAATGATGGTAATGAAAACAGAGCTATGTTTTATGAATATCAAAATATCAATTTTTATGAAAATTTGAATTATTATCGTCAATATAATCTTGAAAATATGGTAAAATCAGAACTCACATTTTTAAGATTAGATCATTATGGCAATTCAGTTGAAATTATGAAAGGAATTGCTCAAGAATTTGGTGGTTGGCTTGATGAAAATGATTGTGATGATGAACTTCCATATTGGATTGATAAAGTAAATAAGACAAGATACTGTTGGTCTTCTGATGGTGAATATTATAATGGTGATTATAATACAGAACAAGAAGCTATCGAAAATGCCAAAGAACATGTTGAAGATACTTGCGAAGAAGTTTATGTAGGAATTTGTAAAGAACCAGCATTGTCATGGGACAGTAATGAAGAAGAAATTATTGAATCTATGTATGATAATTTATATGAAGAATGTAATTTATATGAAGAATGTGGAGAAGTTAGGGAAAGTTTTGAAATTACAAGGGAGCAAGAGTTAGAACTTGCTAATCGGATTGATAAATGTGTAGAGCAATGGATTAAGGATATGAAGATTAAACCTAATTGTTTGACTATTGTAAATGAACATTTGGTAAAGTTGAGGTGACAATATGCAATTTGAATATTATGTATTGAATTATAATACAAATGCAAAGAAAATTGAACCATTCAATATTTTTAGGAATTGTTATGTTCAAGAGTATACTGAAAAGGCTATTAAGAAATATTTACGTTCTTCTAAGAATTATAAGTATGAAAGATATGGTGAAGATACTTTATACGGGTTTGAAGGACTATGTAAAGAGATTGAAAGAATTATAGCTTGGCAAGAATGGAGCAGATGTGAATATGAAATTTCTGTAGGAGATGCTTTTGAAAAAGATTGTAATAAATTAGAAAAATGGGATTGTTATATGCAAGCAAAACCTAACATTCCTATGATTGTAAGAGAGTGCATTTATCAATATAAGGAGCAAAGAAAGGAGTAAAAATGTTAAAAATTGTAGGCATTACAGATTTAGATGGTGTTGTTAAAGAAGAAACAATAAAATATATTGAAACTACTCATTCATTGTATGGTGAGTTTTATTCTAAAGATTTATTCGTAGGTATGCCATTCTGTTTTGTATATGATGATTATAGTGGACAAATACTGCGAAGTTCAACTATTCGTCATTGGGATTATGATGAAAAAGATAAATTATATATTATTGAAACAATGAATAGTATTTATTATATCAAGGAGGTAGAAGAATGATAGTATTAAAGGATAAGTATAATCATGTAAAACAAAAACAAGGCGAATCTAAACCAAAAACTTATAAGATTACTTGTGAACATTGTGATTCCGAGCTTGTAGTAGAAGATGACGATATTCAAGTTGGAGCATATGGAATGTGGTATGTAGTGTGTCCTTGTTGTGGAGAAGAAACATATGCTGATGAATTAGCTGATTATTTTCCGCTGACTAAAGACAATGTAGAATTTCCAACACATTATTCTTCATTTAATAATGGAGCACATATTGATGATGACACAATTAATAAATGGGTAAAAGAATGTATTGAAAAATTTGACCCTAATGATGAAAACGATTGGTGTAGATTCACTGAAAGTGGTAACACTATGGTATTGGTGTTCAAACTTGATGAAGATGAAGAATATAATGTTTATGTATGCAAGAATTATTATGAAACATTTATTCCATTTAATAAAAATAATGGTTGACTTTTGATATAATATATGGTATAATACATATATAGTTAAGAAAGGAGATAAGAATAATGAAAAAACAAGGAAGAAGCGTTCTAATTTGTAGAAAAGAACTTGACAATGGAATTGTAGAGATGTTTGAAGTTACTATTAAGAGTTCTGACAAGGACACAGCCAAGAAGAATTATGAAAGTCAAGGTTATCATGTTTCTGTAAAAAAGTAGTTGACAAATGTTAATATGTGTGGTATAATACATACATAAAGCAAGAAGTTGTTAGGTCGCTCCTAACTAGATGGTTACTTTGAGGTCTAGCCCATCGAAAATAAAACATGGTAGTGAAAACTACAAACCTCACATGCGCCCAAGGTGATGCGGTTCGTTGCACCTGTCTTATAAGCAGTGATTCCCCGTCCGACTCGGGGTGGGCGTACTAGTATCAACCAAAGTACAAGGAAGATGCGAAATATATAGGTATTTAGTCTAATAAAGACGCTCTGTATAAGAGAAATGTAGGTTAGAGTCCTACAATACACCATGGCTATATGTTATGACTTGGCAGTTGGAGGTAGCTTGTATCGTTAAACAAGCAATAGCTTACTTTGGTAGAACTGTTCCATGTGAGTTGATGAACAACCCCGTTTAGGTGAGGTCGATTAAACCGAGATAATAATTAAAGTTCATGTATGGTGTAATATTAGGAGATGCCAAGTAAGTAAGGCAGAGCATACAATTCCTAGGAGAGGTATAGGTTCGATTCCTATTGCATGAATGAAGTCAAACTTTTCGTAGCTTTTAATTGACTCAAAACTTTAACAAGCGAAGTTTAATTTGAAATGTTTATATCTTAAAAACATTTGATGAGGTGAGTAGCCAGTAGAGTGAGGGTGTGACTACATGTGCGGAATAGAAAAGGAGCTTGCCGCACGAAATTATATTAAAGGAGGATTGAGAAATGACATTTGAAGAATTGAAGAACTTAAAAGAAGGAGAAAGAATTGTTGCAACAGGAAAGACTTGGTTTGATACTAAAGCAGGAGATAAAGGTACAGTTGTTGCCCTTAATGAAAGAAATGTTATGATTAACTGGGATAATGATGTAAATGGTTGGGGTAGTAGTAGTCACGGCATTAAAGATGGTCACGGTGAATATATTGAAAAAAATACATGCAATATGATTGAATTATTAAATTCATCGCATAATCACAAATTGATTATTACTTGTGAAGACGGAAAACATACTAATGCAAAATATTATATTGATAACAAATTAGTTTCTAAATCAAACACATCACGTAATGAAGAATATGATGATTTTAATTTCAAGACCGCTGTTGACAATTGTATTGATAGAATGGATTTTACTGATAAGACTGCAACAAAAGGCAGAAATCTAATTGGAAGAACAATTAAGAAAGGTCAAAGAGTTCGTATTATTAATGTTGAGCCACATAGAAAAAATAAATATATTTGTTTAGACGAATATGTTGGCAAAGAAGGAATTGTTAATTATGATTGTACTATGAAAGAAAGAGGGTTTTGCTTTTCAGTTACATTTGACAAGAAATATATGAACGCTATTGATAAAGAAAATGGACGGTTGTGCTGGCGTTGGGATGAAATTGAACTGATTGATTAAGGAGATTATATGGATTATAGCAAAGTAATTGATTTAGACAGTATTACATTAGAAGATTGTGAGAGATTTTATGCAAATGGTAAGAGATTGATTGTTAATGATGGTAGAGTTGTTGATATTGTGGAGGAAGATTGATGAAGTTTGAGAATACAGAAGTATTTAATTTTGAAGGTGCAATGCGTGGTATGAGGAATCCGAAGAACAGTTGGGATAAGAATGATACATATATAGATTGGGAAGACAATATTCATATCGGTGAAAATGATATGAAACTTGCACAGACTCTTATCAAATCTGGTTCAGAACATAGAAAATTTATGAGACAGATTTTTGTATCAGTCGATATTACAGCACCTCTTTATTGGTGGAAGGAATTCGACACTTATAAAGTTGGGACTACGGCTAACTCAACTTCTACTATGCACAAGTTAGCAACAACACCTATTACATTAGATTGTTTTGAAATGGATGATTATGAAGAATATTGCAATTTTCATTCAGATTTTCTTGGTGAAGATGGTTTAAGTGCAGATGACTGTGAGTCTATGATTTTTTGTCAATGGATTCCATTATTAGAGGGATTAAGGAAGAAATATCTTGAAACAAAAGATAAGAGATATTGGAAGGAACTTATTAGATGGCTTCCTGAATCATGGTTACAGAAACGTACAGTAACAATGACATATGAAAATTTACTTGCTATGTGTAGTAAGGGGCAACGTAGATTCCATAAATT